>Ga0351971_1001_pt1 | contig 113419 bp, 83 predicted proteins | sample BONcelFGM3001F11_FD_206746 | JGI IMG/M metagenome (GOLD analysis project Ga0351971, IMG submission 206746) | Enriched cells from coal bed in the Powder River Basin, Montana, United States - BONCAT cells FGM rep2 HSBNCT.FGM.300.1.F11 ...
GGACTGTATTAATTTCCATACTGTTAAAAGCTGCATCCTGCAGTTTTTTCCTTAGATCTTCTTCTCTGAATTCCTTGAATTTCATCAATTGTATAAATTTCAATTTGTTGGGAGCAAGTTTATCTTTTAAATTTTCTTTATTTCCTGTACAATGAAGAAAGATCTTTTCAATTATAATTGGTTTAAAATCAAGTTCTTCCAGTATGTCTCTTAATTCTTCTTCGGTAAAACTTTTATATTTTAGAAGATTTGCTGTTTTTTTATCATCATTTTTGAAGTGGTTTAGCAATTTTTCAGACTCATCGTTAATCTCGTAAAAATATTTTTCCTCATCAATTTTAAGCCATGATTGTTCTAAAATAGCTGTTAATTCATCTGAGGAGAATCTTCTGTTTGCCAGTGTTTCTATTGCTTCTAATTTATCAGGATCAATTCTTGTGCTCATAGTATCTATGGTTTTCTGATTGATCTCAAAACCTGCCAGAGTTTCAAAAGCCAGCAGTATTATTGAACAGAAAACAACAAATATGACACAGAGATCAATATATTTATTGGCAAAAAGTTTCTTTGTGTATTTTTTTATGAAATTCAATGTTATACTCCAAAATATGCGTAATGCGTGATGCGTATAGTAAGTTGAGAGTTGAGAGTTTAAAGTTTGAACATTAATCAACCATAAACTATAAACCTTAAACCATAAACTCTTTTCACTCTTCACTTTTCACTCTTCACTTTTCACTCTTCACTCTTCACTCTTCACTCTTCACTCTTCACTACTTACTGATAAGGAATAGCCTCATTATCTTTCATTATCTTCTGTCCTTCCTTACCTGTACAGAAATCAATAAAACTGGCTGTAGTCTGAGATGGCTCATAGGATGTGTATAAATAAAGTATTCTGGACAGAGGATAAAGGCCTTTTATAATATTCTCTTCGGAAGGCATAATACTTTTGGAATTATTTTTGTTTTTTATAGAAACAGCTTTTACCTGATCCGAAGCAATAATATAGTATTGATAACAGATATAACTTATACCGCCCGGATCTTTTGATAGAGTATGAATGATATCGCAAGGTTTTTCCAGGATTTTGACCTTATCTGTAAAATTATTCCTTTTTAAAATATTTTCTTTGAAATAGTGGTATGTTCCCGATTCTGATGAATGATTGTAAATATTTAAGGGTAAATTACCTCCTCCTGCTTCTTCCCATTTATTAATGGTACCGGTAAAAATATTTCTAATATCCTCTAAAGATAGTTCTTTAATACTGTTTTTCTTATTGATAATTATGACGATAGCATCTCTGGCCAGGGGGTATTCTTTTATATCTGTACCGTTTTTATCTGCAAGCTTTAATTCCCTGTCATTAATAGGGCGGGATGCTGCAGCTATATCTGTTGTTTTATTTAATAACCCTTCAATACCTGCACTTGTACCGCCCCTGTCTACAAATATTTCCACATTTCTGTTATTTTTCATAAATTCTTCTGACAGACTCTCAAGAATAAGTGTCATAGTATCAGAGCCTTTAATTGTTATGGATGTTTTCTTCTGTACCGGAGGTTTATCATTTTTTGAAGGACAGCCTGTTAGAAAAATAATTATAGTAAGTAATAATATAATGTAAAAAAACTTCATTTTTTTTGTTACTCCTTACAGTTTCGTACAAAGTGAAATTCTATATCTATTATAGAATTCCTATGAGGAAGAAGATTTGAAGAAAATTGTTTCAGAAGAAATTTTAAAGTGAGTGGTGAGTAGTGAATTGTCAGGATTATTCCCACTCACTATTCACTGAATGAAGCCAGTTTTTTATTTATCATGTATTATTTTTGTAAAATTCAATTCCCCTGTGTATCCATTGACCCAGACACCGCTCAAAGTAAAATGATCTGCATTACCTGTAACCTTACCGTTAAAACATGCCAGTCCTTTATAGGTGCCTCCACATGTCCAGTCAAAGGTTAACTCCATAGTTTCTTCATTATATGACCATTTTACAGGAGAATAACCGTCTTTATCGATAGCCTCGGGATGATCTGGATTAACAGGTTTATTATCAAGATATTCTCTTACTTTTCCTGTTCCGTCATTCATGAGAATAACATCACCGGAATAATTGCCGCCTTCCGGCTTTTTTATTTCAAAAAGTCCGGCAAAGTCCTGTGATTTAAGGTTAATTACAGGTAAAGCTTTTGTGAAATCACCTTTTATTCTTGTAAAATTAAGCTTACATAATGTATTGTCAGAGGAAAAACCATTGATAGTAAAATTATTTGTATCTCCTGTTACAGTGCTTTTAAAATAAGCCAGTTTTTCATATTTACCATTCATTGTCCAGTCAATAATCAATTCTTTTCTATGTTCATCAAAAGACCATTTCAGAGGTATATAACCATCTTTATCTGCTATGTCTCTGTAGAAAGATTCAAACTCTTTATCATTTATATATTCTTTTGATTTCCCTGTGCCATTATCTGACAGGATAATTTCACCATGATAATGATTGTAAGAACATACCGGATCTGTAATGATAAAATTACCGATAAAATCATATTCCGTAAAATTGTTATTTTCTGCAAAAGCAGAAAGAGTGGTCAATAAAATTATTGTTACAATAGATATACATAAGATAGTTTTCATGAAAAAACTCCTTTCATTAAATAAATGTTCATCTGTGAAATTATTCTATAATTCTAGAGTTAATCCTCTATTATGTCAGGTTTTTGCGGCTGTCTTGAAAGAACTTCTCTTCCGTTTCTGGTAATAACCACATCCTCTTCAATCCTTACCCCGAATTTTCCGGGAAGATAAATTCCCGGTTCTATAGTAATTACATTACCAGGTTCAAGAAGATCCATGTTCCCTTTTACAAGATAGGGCATTTCATGAATGTCAAGTCCCAGGCCGTGTCCTGTTCTGTGGGTAAAATATTCTCCATATCCTTCTCTTTCAATTACATCCCTTGCAGATTTATCTACAACTTCACATGGAATACCTGGCCCTGCTTTTTCTATTGCTCTGTCCCTTGCCTCTCTCACTATATGCCAGATTTTGAAAAAATCTTCATCTCCTTTACCGAAATAAGCTGTCCTCGTAATATCGGAATGATATTTTTCCCACATATCCCCCTTATCTATAAGGACAACATCATTTTTTTGTAAAATATTTTTTCCTCCTTCTGAGTGAGGGTAGGAAGATGTTTCTCCGAACTGAACCAGTTTCTCGTCTCCTGTGAGATATTTCTTCAGTTCTTCTTCTTTCATGCCAGGTTTCAAATGGGAGAGAGCATAATCTATATTTTTTTCTGTTATATCTACTGCTTTCTTTAAAGCTTCTATTTCTTCTTCTGTTTTTTTCCTTCTCATAGTGGAAAAGAGAGAACTTCCATCTTTGAATTCCATTCCTGTAAGATGATCTTTTAGTTTTACAAATGTTTCAAAATGAGTCGTAGGCTCAATTCCTGTACAGGAATACTTCATACTTCTGCTTTTAATAATTTTTTCAAGTATTTCGTAAGGATTTTCATCCTCTTTCCATGGATAAAAATTATTAATACATGTTTCTTTCCTGAGTCTTTCTTCTTCAAAGGAAGGGCATATGATAAAAGGTTCGCCCTTTATCGGAATAATTACTGCTATAAGTCTTTCCATACGAAAAGTATCTATACCGGAAAGATAATAGAAATTTGTTCCCGGAGTTGCTATACAGTAATCCAGAGAGTTTTTTACCATTAAAATTTTAAATTCTTCGATTCTCTTTATAAAAACTTTTTTTTCCATAAATACCCCTTTTGCAGTGAGCAGTAAACAGTGATCAGTGATCAGTAAAGGAAATTGCTCACTGGTCACTGGTCACTGATCACTGTTTTTAGTCCTGTTTAACATTAACTATTGTTTCCGAAGATTTCTTTCCGTCCGGAGCAACGGTAACAGCCTTTATAGTATATTTTGTTTCTGAAGGAAAATTTACAACATAGGTGAACTGTGCTTCAAAATCTCCATCACTGTCAGCTGTTATTGTTTTACCTGCCATAGTTCCTGATGGATTAAGGACACCAATTACCGACATATGCCAGGTTATGTTAATTTCTACTCTGTAGCCCGGCTTAGTCTTACCTCTTACTGTAATAGGCATAGATACTGTATCTCCATCATCAGGATCTGTTATCTCCGGCGGTGCAACAGAAGCAGAATAATAGGGGCCAAGGCTTATTACCGGTTCTTCTGATGTAAGACTTTCTTTCTGTCCGGAAGATGTTTCTAAATGGCATAATATATATACATTCTGTACACTATCAGTTTTTGTAACAATATATTCTCCCGTATAAATACCCTTACCTTTTTCCTTCATAGGAAGACCCTTTCTGTAAGAACCTATATCAAAGACTGCCTTTCCTCCCGGTAAGCCTGACATGGTTACAATCAGTTTATTACCCGGGTGTAATTGTTCATGTCCGTTATGTGTTACAGAAGAAATTAAATCTTTATACTGAGCAGTCTGAATAGTAAAAGACCAGGTTTTTGTAAAATGGCGGTTCTTATAGTCTATAGCACTGAAAGTTACTTTATTCGTACCATTCGGTAAATTATCTGACGGGCGATAGGTAATAACATTTTCTGTTATATTTGCCTTAGATGTCACATTTGTTCCGTTTACTGTAAGTTTTGCAGTGGAAGGCACTATGCCTTTATTTGTACTGTCAGTCTGTATGACTAATAGTATATTCGGTCTGTTGTTATCAACAGTTGAATTTTCTTTTGGTAAAATCTGTGAAATAATAAGATCGGAAAGAGCTATATTTATATTTATCGGTGAATTTGCCTGTGCAGTGATCTGTTTCCCATCTGACATAACAAGATAACCTGTGACTATGCCATTTTCTATCTTATCTCCTGAACGTACCGTATATTCACCCTGATAGTTTCCCCCTGATACTTCCTTTAGTGGTATGCCGTTCACCAGATTGTTTATATTGAAAAATGCTGCTCCTCCCGGAGAGGCTTTCATAGTAACCTTTAATACATCGCCTGGTTTCATTATACCTGCAGCATTATGAGAAACAGATTTTATAATTTCATTCTGTCCCTGTCCCTGCTGCTGTTTTGAGATTATCTCTATTTTTTCCGCTATTACTCCACCGTCTATGTATGGTCCGCTGGCTTTTATGAGATCTCCTTTCTTTATTTCCTCAGGAGATATTGTTTTATTATTATATTTTATTTGTGTGGATTTACTGAATGTAACAGATATTTCTTCTCCCTGATTTTTAATATTTATATAACCATCGGATATATCAACTTCCACCACCTTGCCATATACTTCCAGTTTTTTCACCTTTTTACTTTCAGCTGGAAAAGTTGAAATAATAATTGAAAAGATTAAAATAGAAATTATAAAAAAATATTTTTTATAATTTATCATAGATAACACCCCTTTCTAAAATATGTTTAATTTTAACATACAGGTTAAACCATTTCAATGATATTTTTGCAAAAACCGTGCCATTATTGGTGAGAGGTGTGAAGAAGGTCTTTCTTGAATAATTTTTTCCTGAATGATATAATTCTTAGATAAATAAAAGTGAAATTATGTACAAAATTATAATGAAAAGGGGAGTTATACATGATAGAAGTAAAACTTGAAGATCTGGTAAGGGGGCCTGCAAAAGATACAGGTATTTTTGATAAGGTTATACTCGGGTTTCAGGCACTTTTTCCTGTAAAAGAAGGTGAAGCACTTCACAGCGCGATTCAGACAAGTTTTGAAACAGGTCTGAAGATAGGTTATCAGGCAGGAAAATATTTCTCGGAATTTGAGAAAAAGAGTAATGAAATAGCAAAAAACAGTATTGAAAATTTAAAGAATTCCATAGAGTCAGAACATGAATTCCTTGAAAAAAGAAAAGAATATGATACTATGACATCAATAAAGGCAGAAAAAGAAGAAAAGAAAATTTGACTTTTAAAAGTTAAATGATATAATTTTTATTGAAAGATATGCCATAACATAAGTTGCTTACATACTTTTTGGTAGCAGACTATAAATCTGCCGGGTTCGACTCCTGGAATGCAACAGCAACTTTAACTTGCATATCTTTCAATTTTATAGCACTTAACTCAATTGAAATTATAGTTAATATCGTAAATGAATAATCCTCGCGTCACGCGTCACGCGTCACGTGTCACGATAATTAATTCAGGAGGTAAAACCTTTGAAAATCATATTAATTGATGATGATGTGGAATTACTCGAACTTCTGGAAGAATTTCTTTCATTTAACGGAATGGAAGTCACCACCTGTCCATCAGGTAAAGAAGGCCTTGCTATGATTGAAAAGGAAACCTTTGATGCGGCAGTTCTTGATGTAATGATGCCTGGTATGAGCGGTCTCGATGTTTTGAAAAGGATAAGCAGCGATTTTACTTATCTCCCTGTAATAATGCTTACTGCAAAGGGTGAAGAGATAGACAGGGTCGTCGGTATAGAACTCGGGGCAGATGATTATATGGTAAAACCTTTCAGCTCAAGGGAATTACTGGCGAGAATAAAAGCTATAGGAAGGAGAAAGGAAAGATTAACTAAAGAACCGGAACAGGTTGTGGAAACTATAGCTTCCCGGGAGATAGAACTTGATGAGAAAAAAAGACATGCCATAGTAAGAGGTGAAACAGTAGAATTATCTGCTATAGAATTTGATATATTAAATATTTTTGTCATGAACAGAGGTATAGTTCTCTCAAGGGATAAAATTATGGATCTTTCAAGGGGAAAAGAGTTTATAGCATATGATCGTTCCATTGATGTTACTATAAGCCGTATCAGGCAGAAAGTAGAAAAAGATCCCCGTGAACCGGAACTAATAAAAACAGTATGGGGTGTGGGATATATATACACAGGATGATAGATCTATAGTAGTGATTATTGAAATTACCAGTTTCTTCTTAAATGGAGATAATACAGGAAAATCAGAGGGTCAGGTATTTTTCTTCACCTGAATAATTATTTATGATAAATTTGAAAATATCAAGACTTTATACAAAAATATATTTATATTTTCTTGTTATAATAGTTTTTATCGCTCTTCTGGCACCTATGATATTGTCTTCAGGAAGAAAACCTGCTCATCTGGTAACAGGTGAGAAGGTGGGGACAATTTATTCTTATATTCAAAATAAAGCTCTGAAAAAAGAGAATTTTCCTCATGAGATGAAAGTATTTTCAGAACTCTACAACTGTGATGTAATAATTTATAATGTAAAGGGTAATCCCATTTACGGGACAAAATATAAATCTCCTATTACTTCTTTTGCCTATGAAGCACTTCGTACAGGTCCTTTATATATATTTGATTCTTTTGTTGAGAATAAAACTTATATAATTATTTCTATGCCGGAGAAATTTTATCCCTATGCCTATACAGGTTTTTTATTTGATTTTATTGAGACTTCTTTTTCAATAAGAGTGGTCATTGCTTTTCTGATAATTTTAGTAATGATGTATCCTCTGGCCATTTATCTTACAAAACCTCTGACAGACCTTACACAGAAAGCCATCAAATTTTCAAAAGGAGATTTTTCAGATCTGGAACATAAAGTTAAAATAAAAGGTAATGATGAAATAGCCAAACTTAATATAGCCTTTTTTTCTATGGCAAATGAACTTGTAGATATGATAGAAAAGCAAAAGAGTTTGATTTCTGATATGGCTCATGACATAGGTTCTCCTTTAAGCAGGATGCAGGTAGCAGTAGATATAATAGAGAGCCAGATAGAAGCTGGTGATATGCCTCCTCCAAAGACTGTAAAAAAACTCTCTAAGAATATCAGAGAGATGGCGGCCCTTGCAAAAGAAATGCTTGATTTATCCAGAATGGATAAGGTAACAGTGCTTAATATAGAAAAAACTGATGTTTCTCTTCTCATTAAAGATATAGTAGATGGATTTCATAGTTTTACAGAAGAGAAGCATTTAAAAGTAACTATCAGGGAGGAAGGTAGCCTGAAAGAACTTTATCTGGATAAATTAAAAATTGAAAGGGTTATACAAAATCTTCTTTCAAATGCTATAGATTTTACAGTTCCTGATGGGAAAATTGAAATTACGGCAAAAGGAGAACATGATCATTTCACCTTTTCCATAAAGGATGAAGGGCCGGGAATAGCTGAAGAATATAAAGATAGAATATTCGATCCTTTTTTCAGGTCAGACTCTGCAAGAAGCAGAAAACTCGGAGGAACAGGTCTGGGGCTTGCCATAGTAAAAAAGATGGTTACTATTCATGGAGGAAAAATTCGTGTGGACAATCCGGGGGAAAAAGGGGCTGTTATAACATTCAGTATATTGTGTAAAGAACCATGAGGAAGTGAAACGTGAGTTGTGAAACGATTAAAACTATTTCCTTTCACCAATTAACCAGGGAGGTAAATCTTGTGAAAATCATATTAATCGATGATGATGAAGAATTGCTGGAACTTGTAGAAGAATTTTTGTCTTTTAACGGCATTGAAGTCACTGCCTGTACATCAGGAAAAGAAGGGCTTACTATGATTGAAAAAGAAACCTTTGACCTGGCAGTCCTTGATGTAATGATGCCCGGTATGAGCGGTCTTGATGTTTTAAAAAAAATTAACAGTGATTTTTCTTATCTCCCTGTAATAATGCTTACTGCAAAGGGTGAAGAGATAGACAGGGTTGTCGGTATTGAACTGGGAGCAGATGATTATATGGTAAAGCCTTTCAGCTCAAAGGAATTACTTGCCAGAATAAAAGCCATAGGAAGAAGAAAGGAAAAAACTCTTAAAGAGAGAGAAACAAATATAGATCATGCAGAACTTGCATTACTATATGAAGTAAGTCAGGCAGTAAATCAGAGAGACGATCTCGATGAAATTCTGGTAATAATTTTAGATGCAATTCTTAAAGGAGTTAATTCACAGAAAGGTTCAATCATGCTTATTGATGAAAAAAGCAATTCCCTTGTTTTAAGAGTTTTTAGGAATAAATATATAACAGATAAATCGAATAAAAAGATATTTAATATGGGAGAGGGCATAGGGGGAAGAGTGGCTCAGACAGGTAAGGCTTTAATAGCAAATGACGGCCACAGAAACCCTCTGTTCCTGTTAAGAGAAGGAAAAGATTATAACACAAGAAACCTTATGTGTGTTCCTATGATAATTAATAACAGAGTCACAGGTATAGTCAATGTATCCAACAAGAATGATCTCACAGATTATAATGAAGGAGATCTCGGCCTTGTGACAGCCCTTGTGTCACAGATGTCCGTAATAGTAGATAAAGCCCGTCTCCACGATCTTGCCACAATAGATGGTCTTACAGGATTATATATGCACCGTTATTTCCAGAAGAGGCTTGATGAGGAAATATTATGTTCAAAGCGTTATGGACATGAATTTACACTCGTAATGTTTGATATAGATTATTTTAAAAAAGTGAACGATACATACGGCCATCAACAGGGGGATATGGTGTTAATAGATATAGCAGGGTTAGTAAAAGAGAATATAAGAGTCAATGTAGATATACCTGCCAGATATGGCGGAGAGGAATTTGCCGTAATACTTCCGGAGCAGACCTGGCAGAAGGGAAAAATATTTGCCGAGAGGTTAAGAAAAGTTATAGAAAACCATAAATTCCCCGGGCCTACAGAATCTCTTCATGTTACAATAAGTGCAGGTATCGGATCTTATCCACAGGACGGAGAAGTAAAGAATATGTTAATAAATATGACAGACAGAGCACTTTATTTTGCCAAAAATAATGGAAGAAATCAGGTCTGGTCTGTCAGGGAAATGTTAGATATGTGATGCGTAACGCGTAACGCGTGACGCGTGACGGGGGGGGCACTACTCACCACTTTTCACCCTTTACAGGGCGAACACAGAGGTTCGCCCCGACTTTTCACTCTTCACTTTTCACTTTTCACTTTTCACCCTTCACCCTTCACTCTTCACCCTTCACCACTCATAACCTGTTACAATTTTTTACAATTTGAAATATTTCTGAAACAATTTGACATACTCTTGAAACAAATTCAGGTTAATATATAGACAGTAAATAAATTAATAACAGCAGCAAAAAAAATAACGAGGAGGAAATTAAAATGTTAGGACCGATAGGCTCAAAGGGTTCAAATTTTGGTTCACAGAATATATCAGGAAATAATGGAAGTAATAAAGGAACAGAAAAGGCAAATGATGCTCAGAAGGCTGAGAAGTTAGCTCAAAATCATTCAAAAGAAGAATTAGAGAGTATGCTGAAACAGGCAGAAGCAGACGGAGGCCCTGGCAAACAGGGCGGCCAGGGCGGACCACCTCCCGGAGGTCCCGGTGGACCCGGCGGCGGACCAGGTGGACCACCTCCAGTTGGAGGCCCAGGCGGAGCCGGTGGAGCAGGTAAAGCAGGAGGCCCTGAAAGACCAAAGCCGGAAGTGATTAAAAAGGCTATTGAGATGAAGCAGGAAAAAGAAGGAAATATTTCAGACACTTCACAGATTTCATCCGATGCTAACGGTTCTGATACCGGAGGCAGTCAGTTAGCAGCTTTTTCAGCAAGTATGCAGGGTATGTTAGCACAGTAATTACAACTCTCTTTATGTATCCTTTATAAATTTGTTGAAGGAACGGTAAAAGTTATAGAGACTTTTACCGTTTTTTTATGACTCTATATGAAAATCTTCAATTGAAATTATAGTGAATAATCACATATTACGATTGTCAGGAGGGTAATAACAATGAGGATTAAAATGATATTATCCATGTTCTTAATTTGTTTTTATTCTCTTCTGTTAAATGAAGCCAGTTTTCTTGCAGATACATCTTTTACCGTAAGATTTGTTATCACTTCTCTATTACTTTTTATTCTAGCCTATCCTCTGGTACTATATCTTATAAGACCTCTGGAAGAACTTAAAAAAAAAGCTATGAGATTTTCTGAAGGGGATTTTTCTGTTTTTGAGGGAAATGTTAAAGGTAATGATGAAATAGGCAGATTAAATAAATATTTTATGTCTGTCGCACATTACCATGTGAATATGATAGAAAATCAGAAGGAATTAATTGCCGGTATATCTCATGAACTGGCTTCTCCTTTAAGCAGGATGCAGGTGGCTCTGGACATAATAGATAGTCAGATGAAAACAGGTGAAATACCGCATGCGAAAACTGTAGAAAAAGTCTCAGGAAACCTGCAGGACATGATTGCACTTGTAAAAGATATGCTGGATGTATCCAGAAAAGATAAAGCATTTGTCATGAATATAGAGAAAATAAATATTATGGAATTTGTTGTACATATAGTGGAGAGATTTCATAGTTCTATAGAGAAGAAACAAATAAAGATAAAAATCAATCACGAAGGTGACATTTACAATGTTTTTCTGGATATTGCAAAAATTGAAAGAGCCGTTGAAAATCTTCTATCAAATGCCATAAATTATACTCCCTCCGGTGGAGAAATCACTATCAATTTAAGAGTAAAAGACGGATATTTAACTTTTAACATAAAGGATAGCGGCCAGGGCATAGAGGAAAAAAATAAATACAACATATTTGATCCTTTTTTCAGAGAAGACCTGTCAAGGAACAGAAATACAGGCGGAGCCGGCCTTGGTCTTGCAATAGCCGGGAAGATGATCAATCTCCACAGGGGAAGGATCATTGTGGAGAATGCCGGTATAAAAGGTGCTGCTGTAACATTCAATATTCCATGCAGTTATTACTGATCTGAGCATGGGCAATGCATATTTTTGTCATAAGGAATAGAATTTAATTAATAGTCTCTTTCCTCGCGTCACGCGTAACGCGTGACGCGTCACGATTTAATATATTTGAGACAGTTATTTAATTGTCATTCCTGAGTTCCACTATTTTAGTGCTTGTAACAGAAGTTACTTTTGCTGTTTATTTATTATTGTTTTAAGGTTATAATAAAGTTTCATACAAGTAATTTTATCTGAAATTATATTAATGATGTGATAAGAATGACCTTAACAAAAACTGATGTAACTATGGCTATATTGCTGGTTTTAAGTTTTTTTGTCCTCTTAATAGAAATTATGACAGGGCAATCTCCTCTGGATTTTTCTCCCGGTGCTTCATTACCTCCTCCGCCTCCTGAAGCTATTGATAGTATATCTCCTTCCTATACAGTTCCCGGATCTAAATTTGTCCTTACAGTAATTCTTAAGGAAGGATTTGAACCTCCTCCCGGGCTTAAAATCACTTCTGTAACAATAGGAAATATACCGGGGAAAAATATAGAAAGGGACAGATTAAATAGATTGAAAATAAATGCTGAATTTACCATTCCTTCTTCTGAAATACCGGAATTAAAGGATCTGTCAGTAACATTTCCCGGCCCATTCGATAGTAATATAAAACTTTTAAGGCCTTCATTCTTTCAGGTGAAAAAGAAGTAGCCTGTGATGTTTTTCTTACGCATCAATAATTACTTAAAATATTATAGTTCATACCAGTTCATAAATAATTCTCCCGTCACGCGTTATGTGCAATGGCATTAAGATAAGAAACATATAGCAAATTGGCTGCCTGGTGCTCTGGAGAAAAAATATCACGGCGGCACAAGTGTATTTAATTGATATACAGTGTAAAGTAGCATGATGTAAGCTCTAACAGATATAAATGTTACAGTTTAGATTTTTTCGGAGGAGCGCCAGGCAGCCAATTTAGAGGGTTATAACGTTAACTTAATGATATTGCGCGTTATGCGTCACGAAAAAAGTGAGGTAAATATGAAATTTAATTTTGGAAAAATTGAGAAATTTTTAATTATAATATTAATGGTTATTGCATTTATCCTTAATTTTTTATTTATCTCACGAGAAGGCTGCAGTAATCCCTATTATGCTGCAGCAGTAAAGAGTATGCTTCAGAATTTTCACAATTTTTTCTTTATTTCTTTCGATACGGGAGGATATGTTTCTGTCGATAAACCTCCCCTTGGCCTCTGGATTCAGACAATCAGTACTGCCATATTCGGTTTTAAGGGATGGTCTTTAATTTTGCCTCAGGCTCTTTCCGGAGCTTTATCTGTTCTCATATTATATAAAATAATTGTAATGGCTTTTGATAGAACTGCAGCTTTTATTTCAGCTGTTGTTCTCACATTTACTCCTATTTTTATAGCTACAAACAGAACTAATAATCTGGACAGTCTTCTCGTTTTTACCACTTTACTTGCTTCCTGGTGTTTACTAATTTCTGTAAAAAAGAAAAGTTTCACCTGGTTTATTTTTTCTCTCCTGCTCATTGGTACAGGCTTTAATATAAAAATGCTTCAGGCCTGTATGATAGTACCTGCAGTTTTTTTAACATATTTCTTATTTGTACCGTTAAAAGGTAAGAAAAAAATTATTCATTTTACGTCAGCTGCTGCTATTCTTTTAATATCATCTCTCTGGTGGGCTCTTGTTGTCGAGGTTACACCTCATGATAAAAGGCCCTATGTGGGAGGCAGCAGGACAAATTCCGTTATGGAACTTATGTTATTTTATAACGGAATTCAGAGGGTTTTACCTCCTCCCGGGGGAATGAAAGGCCCTCCGCCCAATCTTCCTCATCCACCTCCGGGTATGCCTCCCAATCCCGGGACGGAAGTAGGCACTCCCGGCATATTCAGATTACTTGAGAAACCCCTTGCCGGTCAGGCAGGCTGGTTTCTGCTTATTTCTTTCATCTTTCCTCTCTATATTTATTTTTCAGGCAAAAAAGAAAGAGATGATAAATTTATACACTTATTTTACTGGTTTATATGTTTTATCTCTATGTTTATCTATTTCAGCATATCCTCCTTTTTTCATAGATATTACCTTGTAATGATGGCACCTGTCATATCATCATTAACAGGAACAGGTTTTTCATGGATATTAAATGACATGAATAAAAAAAATCTGAGTCTCTACAATTTTCCTGCCTTACTGGCAATCAGTATTTTTTCTCAATTTATTATACTGTTAAGATATGATGGCTGGCCTTTATTTATCATACCTTCTGTCATTATTCTGTTTATTATTTCTCTGTCTCTATCGATAATTTTTTATAAAAAAGAGAATATTATATTACTCTATGCTTCTTTTATAACAGGCATATTATCACTCATGATTGCTCCTGTTTCATGGAGTCTTACCCCTTTAATCTACGGAGGGGATCCGAGATTACCCTTTGCTGGGCCTGAACTTGCCAGAAAATTAACTCCTCCTGCTATTTTTGACTCCTCCATGATTGATTTTTTAAAAAAACACAGAAATAATGAAGAATTTTTAATAGCTGTACCTGACGCAAATATTGCTTCAGATATTATTCTTAAATCAGGTGAGGCAGTTCTGTCCTACGGAGGATTTAACGGTATAGATAAAGTCTTTTCACCAGAACAATTTATCAATCTCATAAAAAAAAGAAAAATTCGTTTTGTTATGATTTTAGATATGGATATGGGCAATGACTCGTCATTTCCGCCATCACCGACAAAAATTCAGGAAGATATAATAAAATGGATTTTAGAAAATGGGAAAGAAATACCTTCTATGGAATGGAATACTGATAAAGCTAATAAAATACCTTTACGGATATTTGATATGAAGTTATAGACAAAACTTTCCTGATTTAGTAAAATATATATTAGTAAGGATGTGAAATTTATGGCTTCTACTTCCCGGATAACCAGAAATTTTCAAATAACAATCCCAAAGGAAATAAGAAATAAATTACCATTTCTTAAAGAAGGTGATCCTGTAGAATTCCTGGTAGATGGAAAACAGCTCATAGTTATACCACAGAAGAAAATCCCTGCAGATCAGGCTTACTACTGGTCTTCAGAGTGGCAGGCAGGTATTAAGGAAGCTAAAGCAGATATTAAATCAGGAAGAATTTTAGGACCCTATGAAGATGTTGAAGAAGGACTCAGAGCCTTAAAAGGCGATATATGAGTTACTATTCCGAGTGCAGCAAATTCTCTATATCCTTTATTTCCTCTTTGACCTCTTCAGTAAGTTTCTGACTTTCAATTTTCCCCATAATTGCTTTGGTTTTTTTATCAAATAACTGTGTTCTTTTTGCTCCTATATTGCCTATTTTTGAGAGATTACACAGCACATCTGCAGCCTGAATAATAGCCAGCTGTTTCAGGCAATGAGGATTTTGAACCGGTTCCAGATCATGATGAAACTGGGCAGAATTAATTATCTGTTCGGGAAGCTGCCATTGTTCAAGGGTCATCCTCCCTACTTCACAGTGATCGACTCCGAAAAATTCCTTTTCCGCATCAATGAGGAGTACAGGATTTTCTCTCACTGATCTGACGACTTCTTCATATTGTTCCGGAAGACTTACATATAAGATTACTTTACCTATATCATGCATCATGCCGAGCATAAACATTTCATCCTGAGGGAATCCTTTTTCTCTGGCAAGAAGTTTCGCAAATACTCCTGTTCCGAGAGAATGGTACCAGAGCTGTTTGAAAAGTTCTTTTTTTCTTATTTTCTTGAAAATAGTGGATGATGATGCCCGGGCAACTATCTGTTTTGCCCTGTCCAGTCCCAGCATATTCAGAGCTTTCGCTACATTGAAAATCTTCTGAGTAAGACCGTAATAAGGAGAATTGGCAACCTGAATTATCTTTAAAGACAGAGCCGGATCATTTTCAATTATTTTTCCCATCTTTTTGAAATTGGAACTGCTTATAGATGTATCCTTATCAAACATGAGAGAAAAGAATGAAAAACCCTGAATGCTCAGATCGTAGATTACACTTCTGATTTTCATTAAATTTTCTTTTTTTCTTATATCTTCCCCCTGCCTTTTTTTAGACTGAAGCATCATATCTGCAACTCTTGCGGCATAGTCCTGTGAAGGTAATTCTTTCTCCTTTGTGGTTATCTTTATGTCTTTTTGTAAAGCAGAAGGTTTAATGTTATTTTCTTTTTGAATTTCTATTTTTTCCTGGAGTTTATTTTCTTTTTGAATTTCTATTTTTTCCTGGAGTTTATTTTCTTTTTGAATTTCTATTTCCTTTACAGGCCTTATATAACGGGGATCATGAGTAGAAAGACCTATATTCGTTATGGAAATAACCTCTTTATTATCTACATCTGGTAAAGTCTCTGGTTCAGGTAAATCTGGTTTTACCTCAGACGTTTCTTTTTTTTTCTCCTCTTTGTTTTCTGATGGATCCTCTCCTTTATCAAAAAAAGCCCATACAGATCCATCCTTTTCTTTTTCCCACTGACCACCGAAATAAACTTTTTCTACTTTGCTCTTCTGTTCCTTATTATCCATCAGAAAAAAATCCTTTTTCATAATTTTTCTTTTTCCAGAGAACTCTGATATTCTCCGGGAAAATATTTTATTATAAGGAATTGCCTCAAAAAGTTCAATAGATTTTCTATGCTATTTTTAAGTTCTCCATGTTCTTTCCAGTTTATTGCTAAAGGTTTCTGTAGTTTAAAAAAGCTATAAGGTGTGTCTACTGTTATAGCTTCTAAATTAAGATTGATGTTCTGTAAATTTGATAGTAATCTATAGTAAAGATCATCATTAATATGCCTGTAACATTGAGGTTTCCCTGGTTTGTATTGCCTGCAAAGATCTGGTTTGAAGGCATGGACTGAACAATAATAAAGGTCAAGAGCACCTTTTTTAAGAAAAGAACATCTGTACTTATTGACTTCTTCATCCAGAACTTTTTTTATAGTACCACTGCCTGGATTCCAGCTATATTTTGGATTGCCTGTATATTTTTCTCTGAATTCTGTTTCCGTCATATTAAGTTCATCTGCCAGTCTTTTTATATCAGAAGGTTCTATTTCAACAACAAATATGGTACAGCAATTACCGCATATATAACATTTTGGAGTAAAATTATCCATTGCCCTGGGAAAATGTTCTTTTATAGATAAATATAATTTTTTTGTAAAATCTGTCATATGTTTCTCCAGGGATTTATCTGCAGAATAATTTATAGAGTAATTATATTCTATTTCATTTACTGTGTAGGTTAAATTCATTGTGAAAGGGAAAAACATGACTGATCTGAGAGAAAAATTATCAATAGAGAATAAATCATGTCTCTGTAATAAATCTTCAGAGTTAATCTCTTCCTGTTTATCCTGGAGAGAACTATCTTTATTAAGATTTTCCAGTTCTATTCTTAAAATTCTAGCCCACAGTTCTTCCAGTTCAGCTGAATAGCTTATCCTCTGATCCCATACAAGAGAAACCATTTCTTTTAATGTTTGAACATTTTTCATAAAATAATCGCGAGAAATTTTTCCTTCTTCTGTATCTTGAATTACCTCTTTTAATTTATTCAGAGCATTCTTTACTTTATTTGCTTCTTCATCCTTTATGGAAGCCATTGTTGATAATAATTCGGAAAAATCTATATTTATTTCTTCACTGACCGGAAGATCTCTGTAAAATTCTCCTGAATTTAAAAGAAAAGAGATCTTTTCCTTTTCCATGTCCAGATATTTAATCTGTTCTATTAAATCACTGCTCTCCTTTATACAGAGAGGAGATGCGGCAAGATATAAACGGCAGGACTGAGGCCGATCTTTGTAAACAGTACATTTGTATCTTCCTCCGGATTTTTTCTCAAGGAAAGGACATTTGCCATCTTCCAGTCTGATTAATCCATCGTAATCAGACCAGGTTCCGGCAGGAGTAAGATATTTATTGTAAAATTCTTTTTCTGTCATGCCAGAGCCTGTGGCAAGTGGAAAAAGATCACTTCCTGTTACAAGTATGTTTTCTCTTTTGCAGCAATTACCGCACTGAGAGCAATAGTTACAGAAATAGGAACTATATGAATTTACAAAATCAGTTATAAATTTAATTACCTTTTCCCTTAAAACAGGTATGTCTCCATAATTAACCGGCATTTCATTTTCCGATGAAGAATTATAGATTGTCATCTTTCTATTTTCAAATCTTATTTTTTTTATATTATCTATATTCATAAATCATCTCCTGAATTTAATGGTATAGGAATTTTCATTTTTTATGGCGCAAATTAAGCTTTAGATAAAATTTTATCTAGAGACAGTTATCTAAATAATTTATCTGCTGTATTTTAATTTACTGTATGCCCATGCAGCCTTTTTACGAACTTCCGGATCCTTCTCTTCTTTAATTGACCGTAAAAGCCAGTCTGAACAATCTCTGGCTTTTATGGCTACAAGTGTTTCTGCAGCAAGAATTCTCATCTCTGCAACCGGGTCTTCCAGAAGAATTTTGCTGACAGAAGAGGGAATACGTTTGTCTGACATAAGAGAAAGGCTTGTAATGGCATCTTTTCTATCTTCAAGAGAGGAGCCGTTTTTCAAAATATTCAGAAGCTTTTCTACTTCTCCCGAGGCTTCTTCAGTTGATGGAATTTTTTCCTGTTTATCTTCCACAATTTTTGCTTCATCTAAAGATAATTTCTTTGTTGAAAGCTTACTGGATTCTCTACTTTTCTCTGAAGATGATTTTTCGTCTTCTTTTTCTTCTTTTTTCTCTTCATCTTCATCAAAAATGCCCAGCTCTGCCAGAGATAATTTCTTTGTTGATAGTTTATCTGGTTTTATCTTTTCCTCTTTCGGAGGTTCTTCTATGATGAGTTCATCTTCCTCTTTCGGAGGTTCTTCCGGAGGTTCTTCTATGATGAGTTCATCTTCCTCTTTCGGAGGTTCTTCCGGAGGTTCTTCTATGATAAGTTCATCTTCCTCTTTCGGAGGTTCTTCTATGATGAGTTCATTTTCTATTAATTCCGGCAGTTTGTTTGTTTGTTTTTCTGTTTCCAGTTGATCCTGCAGTGCCTGACGAATTTCTAAATCCTCCAGTACCTGAGCTATATGCAATAACTTATCCAACAGCTCCTGATTACCATCATACTGGGCAATCTGTATTTCTTCTTCTAGAATGGTGAAGAAATAGAGATTAATTTTTTTCTTGAATATCCTGGCAATACCTACAAGTTCCACGCCTGATGATACAATTAATTGTTCTAAAATCTTAAGCTGAGTCTCTTCATCAACAGCTTCAACCTGGTAAGATGCTTCGACATTTGAATAGATTTCTTCTTTTACCTCCTGAACGGCTATATTAGAAGATATAATTTCCTGTGGCGGCTGAATTGTTTCTATTTCCTCTGTTACTTCTGCCACAGGTTTTACATTGAGATTATCCAGAATTTGAGATACATAACTTAAACTGTCTACCCTTTCCTGATTACTGTTAGCAAGGGCTCTCTTTATTTCTTCATCCATCATGTTGAAAAATTGACCGGTAAGTTTATCTTTATTGTTTTTTACAAGCATAATAAGTTCCATATTTGAAGATGAAGCCAGTTGTTCTAAGAGTTCTGTATCTTCTTCTGTATAAAGGAAAGGAATTTTTTCAATAAATTCTTCTGCTTCATCTGCAATCTGTCTGTCCGGTTGAGAGATTTCCCCTGTTTCTTCTTTAATCTCTTCTGTCTCTCTTACCTTGAGATTATCAAGAATTTGAGATATATAACTTAAAGTGTCTACTCTTTCCTTATTCCCTTTCATGAGAGCTTTTTCTATTTCTTCATCAACCATGTTGAAAAATGCAATATTAAGCTTATCTTTATTATTTTTTACAAGCATAATAAGTTCCATATTTGACGATGAAGCCAGTTGTTCTAAAAATTTATGTTCATCTTTCTGTTCAGAAGAGGGGTATTCTTCAATAGTTTCTATCTCCTGTGGAAGTTCTTCTTGTTCCTGTGGCTTTATATGCAGATTATCCAGTATCTGAGAAACATAGGCCAGACTGTCTGACCTTTTCTGATTTTCATCATTGAGAGCTTTCTTTTTTTCTTTCTCAAGAAGTATAAAGAAATCACTGTCTAACTTATCTTTGTATTTTTTAACAATTAACATTCTTTCCATATCTGAAGCTGAGATCAGTTTATTCAGTATAGTCTCTCCGCTCTCTGGAATATCTTCTTCCGGTTCTTCACTTTTGACATCTTGAAAGAATTGCTTTATATCTTTTAATTTTTCTTTTTCTTCCTGTACTTCTTTAAGACGGGTTAAAGCCTTAAGAGAAGCATCGCGAACATATTTTTTACTGTCTCTCATGCTGGCCTGAATAAGACTCTGTACACAGGTCATATCACCTGTCTCTCCGAGAGCTACAGCTGCTTCTTTTCTATCATTCGGGAAATCTCCATTAATAAGAATATGTATTAATTCAGTGACTGATTTTTCTGATTTCTTATCATCTTTTTTCTCATTTTCTGCTTTTAATATAAGTGTTCTATCTATTAAAGAAATTAAAATTTCTTTACAGTTTTTACAGTATAAATCACCTGGTTTGCTTATTATATACTTATTTATTATAAAACAGAAAGGGCATTCAAGTTCAAAATCTTCAATAAAATCCTGTTTAAAACTGTCTCCTTTTTTATCAATAAATATTTCTAATTCCATAAATACTTATGCAATATCTTTTCCTAAAAGATATAAGGCATATTCTCCCTTCACAAAGATAGGCACCAAATAAATATTGATGTGAAAATTATATCATCTAACGGGGTTAATAGCAATTAAAATTATATAACTGAGTATAAATAAAAAAAACAGGCCACGTGGCCTGTTTTTTTTATTTATTTCTAAACTATATTAATACATTCCGCCCATTCCGCCCATTCCGCCGGGAGGCATTCCGCCGCCTGGCATTCCGCCGCCTTTGTCCTTTTCAGGAACATCGGTGATAAGGGTTTCTGTGGTAAGTAACATAGAAGCAATGCTGGATGCATTCTGGAGAGCTGAACGTGTGACCTTTGCAGGATCGATTATACCTCTTTCGAACATACTGGTATAATCTCCCTTCTGTGCATCGTAACCATGTCCTACTTTACCATCTTCTTTATGAATGGCTTTTACTTTCTGAACTATTACAGAACCTTCTTCTCCGGCATTTATTGCAATCTGTCTCATAGGTTCTTCAAGGGCTTTCTTTACGATATTGATACCTACTTCGAATTCATGACCTTCTTCTTTGCTTAAGTCTGCCGGTTTTTCAATCTTTTCAAGAGCGGGAAGACAGTTAATGAGAACTGTTCCGCCGCCTGCTACAACACCTTCTTCTACTGCTGCTCTGGTAGCAGAGAGGGCATCTTCCATTCTGTGTTTTTTCTCTTTAAGCTCTGTTTCTGTAGCGGCACCCACTTTTATGACTGCTACTCCGCCTGCTAATTTTGCAAGTCTTTCCTGGAGTTTTTCTCTATCGAAATCAGAGTCGGAATCTTTTATAGCTCTTTTTATCTGGTCTATTCTGGCTTTAATCTGTTCCGGCTCGCCTTTGCCTTCTATTATAGTGGTATTTTCTTTGGAAACTTTAACTCTTGTGGCCTGACCGAGCATTTCCAGTTTTGTATTTTCCAGTTTAAGACCGAGTTCCTCAGATACTACCTGACCTTTTGTGAGTATGGCTATATCTTTCAGCATTTCTTTTCTTCTGTCGCCGAAACCGGGAGCTTTTACTGCCACACATGTCAGAGTGCCTCTGAGTTTGTTGACTATCATTGTTGCAAGGGCTTCACCTTCAACATCTTCACTGATTATGAGTAATGGTTTGTTGTGCTGAACTATAATTTCAAGTATGGGAAGAAGATCGTTTATAGCAGAAATCTTCTTTTCACAGATGAGAATATAAGGCTCTTCAAGAATAGCTTCCATATTTTCAGGATCTGTCACCATATATGGAGAAATATAACCTTTATCGAACTGCATACCTTCAACCTGTTCGAGGCTTGTTTTCATTGTTTTGGATTCTTCTACTGTAATTACTCCGTCTTTACCTACAGCTTCCATTGCATCTGCTATTATATTTCCGATAGAACTATCGTTATTTGCAGCAATTGATGCAACCTGTGCTATTTTTTCTCTTGTTTCTACATTTACTGAGAGTTTCTTTATTTCTTCAACAACTACTTCTACAGCTTTATCAATGCCTTTCTTTAAACCCATGGGGTTTGCTCCTGCTGCGACATTTTTCATGCCTTCTCTTATCATAGCCTGGGCAAGAACTGTTGCTGTAGTTGTGCCGTCGCCGGCGACATCATTGGTCTGAGAGGCAACTTCTTTTACAAGCTGTGCTCCCATATTTTCAAAGGGATCTTCCAATTCTATCTCTTTTGCCACAGTAACACCATCTTTTGTTATTACGGGTGAACCGAATTTTTTGTCTAATACAACATTTCGTCCACGGGGACCAAGGGTAATTTTAACAGCATCTGCCAGAGCATTTGCTCCGCGTTCTAAAGCTCTTCTTGCTTTTTCGTCATATACTATCTGTTTTGCAGCCATAATATTTATCCTCCTTCAAAGTAATAATTTTATTTAACTATAGCTAAAACGTCTTTCTCACTGAGTATAAGATATTCTTTACCGTCTATCTTCACTTCTGTACCGGAATATTTACCATATATAATAGAATCTCCGATTTTTACCTGCATTGGGAGTTTTTTACCTTCTTCTGTGAGTTTTCCTTCGCCTACGGCAAGGACTTTGCCTTCCTGTGGTTTCTCCTTAGCAGTATCCGGCAGATATAATCCGCTTGCAGTTTTTTCTTCGTGAGTTTTTGGTTCTACAATTAATCGATCTCCTAATGGTACTAAATTCATAAGTCAATCCTCCTTTAAATTTTTGGCAGTCTAATTATTCGATTGCTAAGTAAAATGTATTTTAAAATATGATCGATAGAAAATCAAGTCTATTTAAATGAGATTACGTTGTTTTTTATTTGATTTTCTTTCATTTTCTTTAATTTACTGATTAATTGTCAATTAAAGAGTTAAATTGCTAAATCTTTGTTCGGTAGTTTTCAGAAATTTACTTTTTAGGAATGAAGTAAAAATAACTGTCGCAAATGAAGGTTTCTGGTGTTGGGTGTTGGGTGTTGGGTTAAGAAGTTTTAAAACCTGAAACCCATAACCAATAACCTGAAACCTGAGACCTGAGACAATTAATTAATTTTCATTCCTTACCTGGGACAATTGTTGAAATTTTATTCCTTAATGATTATTAATCAAATGTAATTATCCTCCCTTCAATAATTTTTCCGGCGAATTTATCCAGACTGCTGCTGGCACCTGAGGTGGAATTTGATGTTTTTTTACAAATTTTTTCTGGTGCTTATCATAAGCTGCCTTTCGAACGATTTGCCTCTGATCTATTAAAGATTTTACCTGTCTGATTCCAGGTAATATTTATATATATGCAAAATATTTGCCACCAGGTTTATATATTGAGTAAAAAGGTTATGGAATAAGGAGAAAATTATTTTATAAAATAAAAATTAATAAAGAAAATCCGATATGTATTAAAAAAGTGTGGCATCTATTCAAAAAGTATGGCATCTATTCAAAAGCTGTGGCATTACATATTTACAGAGTATTTTTATTTTATCATATAGGATAGAAATATCAAGAAAAGCTATTTTTATAATATTTTATCGAAGAATTACATAAAAGTTTGGAAACACTTGAGCTGAGTGTATTTTCTGATGAAGAATTTGAGCTATTACCTGGAATAAAAAAGAAATTTGCAACATCTAAATTTCACCTTGCATGGGCGCAATGCAGTGTGCCCCATATGTTATTGCCATAGATCACCTTATCCTTTTCTGTACCATGGAGGAGGAAGAATAAGAGGTTGTAAATTTGTTTCAGTGCTTCTCTGCATTTCCACTTCTTTAATAAGTATGGCTGGAGATATAGTAGAAACAGAGATGAAGCCTGATTCTGCACCGCAAAAAGCATTTACTCTTTTATAATCATTGCCTGTAGCAAGGATTTTCTGTATACTTGTAAGGGGAGTGCCTATAAACTCTGTTCCTCTGACCAGTGTTTCCTCTCCTGAAGAGGGATCCACTCTGTACACCACAGTAGGCTGTCCCTTGAAGGCCTGAAAATTATATTTATTGGTATTTGTTTCACCGCTTTTTGCTTCTTTTATTATTAAACCGAACTCCTTTCCCTGATCCTTTATTTCGTGAAGTAACATTTCTTTCAGTTTATCATAACTATATTCCAGTGAAGATTTTATTATAAAATTGGACATTCTGGCTATGGGATCTTCATGATAGGATGCCCTGGCATGTCCGTTGGAATGGTTGAAATCCTCAACTACTGCTCTTGAGAGAAGGAAATTTTTTAAAGTCCCATTTTCTACAAGAGTAACTCTCTGTGCCGGTATTCCTTCATCATCATAGGGATAATAACCTAAAAGACTCTGGCCGTCAAATTCCTTCATAAGAGGGTCATCATAGACAGATATGAATTCAGGTAATATGGTGCTTCCTATTTTACCCTTGAATGTCTGTCCTTCTCCCGGGCTGAGAAGTCTTTCTCCTTCAAGCCTGTGTCCTATGGCTTCATGAAAAAATATGCCGGAAGCGGAAGGATATAATATGGCAGGCCCTGCATAGGGTTTAAGAACTTCAGCTTTCTTTAGTTCACAGAGTTCACAGATAATAGTTTCTATCTTCTTCTCAATAAAATCTTCCCGGGGAAACTCTTCGAGATTTATAAATATATCGTTCCAGTCTCTTTCTACAAGCATTCCATCCTCTGCAAGTCCCTGGACTACTATTCTGATGCCTATATTTGTTTCCTTCGAACTGATTTCACTTCCTTCGGTATTAACATAATATTTATGAACATCTCTTGCATTGATTGAAATAAAAGAATTATTTACTTCCTTATATTTCTTGAAAGTGGCAGAATATTTTTTTACAAGATTTTTCCATTCCTTTACAGGAAACTTCAATTCAGGCAATCTTTTTTTACTTATGGAAGGTTCTTCAATTGAAAAATCCAGTTTGTTTTTATGGATTAAGACTTCTTTTATCATCTGGCTTTTCTTTTGATAATACTCCATTAAAGCTTCCTTATATTTGCAGTCTGTAAGACGCCACAGGGTATGTTTCAGGCCATCGACAGAGTTACCTACGGGAGAAGGAATCCAGGAATAGGAATCGTCTGTTGTGGAGTTTTTATAAAGTCCTCCGCTTATAGTATTATCAAATTCATTGGAACCAATTCTCACCTCTGCATATATGCCGGAATTATTACTGCTGTTTGCTTCAAATAAATCACCATATTTACCCCATATTGCCGTATCAAAAGTATTTCTATATAAGTAACTTAGAAAAAAAGGAGATGGATTATCTACAAGTGTTAATTTCCTGTAAGATCTGTAAAGTTCTTTTTTTAATGTTTCCAGAATATTGCTCATAATTTTTTAAAATCCTTTATTTATGGTAAGAGTCCATCAATTAACTATCAGCGATCGGGGTTTTCAGGATTAAAGGATTACCGGGATTAAGAATTTCACCTGGAGTAAGGTTGTTTTATCATCCTGGTAATCCAAAAAATCCAGTAATCCTGGTCAAACTTCAATTTTCTCCAGAGCTTTTTGAGCTTCTTCTCTGACTTCGGAATAATTATCTTCCAGAAGCTGGCTGAGAGCTTTTTTTGCTTCCAGTGATCTCAGCTCACCCAGAATTTCACAGGCAGTCTGTCTTACAGTAGGTTTCTGATCTTTAAGAGCTTCTATAAAAATAGAAGGATCAACATGTTCGCCTGTCTGCCACAAAACCTTTATGGTAGTTGCCCTTACCTTGGGAGATTTATCTTTTACCGATTTTTGAAATAAAGATAATCTTTCATTACATTCGATTTTTCCAAGAGCAATTACGGCAAGTCTTCTCAGATCTTCATCTTCATCAGAGAGTGCTTCTATTATTACTGATTTGGCCCTGAGATCACCTGTTTCACAGAAAACTTCCATTATACGTTTTCTGCTGAGAATATTGCCCTTATAAGATTCTATAAGTGATGGTATTGCTGTCTCACCAAGCTTAATCAGTGCATAAAGGGACTGGTTATAAAGAGTGGAAGGATCATTTTGTAATGACCTGATAAGGTAAGGAATTGCTTCTGAAGATGGTAATCTGGAGAGAATTTCTATAAGTATAGTCCAGCTCTGCTGTTTTACGAGACGGTTAAAATACTGTTTCTCATCCATAGCTCTGATAATTACGGGAATAACATCTTTAATACCCATATTGCCGAGTATTCTTACTATTATTTTCCTGCATTCCCAGTTTCTCTCTCCATGTTTTGCCATGGCTCTGCATTCGGCAGTTTCCTCTTCAAGTAATTCAATTAAAGATCCCATAACCTCTTCAGGAGAAATTTTTTCGAAAACAGTTAATATTTCCCATCTTATATCTTCATATTGCAGTAATCCAAGGAGACAGTTCACAACCATATTTCTGAGATTAATATATTTAATAGATTTCAAAGATTCTAAAACGGCTATTTTAACCGCTCTGGAATTATCTTTTATACTTTCAAGCAGTATTGGAGTTATAGCTTCATCTTCGAGATAACCAAGGGATTTTATTATTTCTTCTCTTTCTCTTTCACTGCTTTGCTTTATTTCTCTGGTAATAAGTGATTGTATCTGAGGAGTATTTATATATTTTTTTAATCCCTGTGCAGCCAGTCTGACAATATTATTATTCTGTTCTCTTAAAGAAGTAATAAGAAAAGAAGCTATTTTAGGAGATGTAAAATCTTCCATTGCAAATATAATTTCTTTACGAAGTTCTTTATTTTTCTTCATGTCAATCATATTTAAAAGCTCATCCATAGCTTCTTCTGTTCCTATTTGCCCGAGAATTTTTATAATTAATTTTATTTTATCAAGTTCTTCTTCACTTTCATTTATTCTTCTTAATTCCGTAATACTGATATTACCCAGTTCCTGTAAAATAAATATGATGATCTTCTGTTTCTTCTGGTCTTCCTGATCTTCATATAAATCCATTAACATACTTACAGATTCCGGTCTTTTCAATTTTACGAGGGTTTTTATAGCTAAATCCTTGAATTCCTGATACTGTACATTATCTTCCCTGGTTTGTTTTTTTCTGGAATGTTTTTCACAGATTCTCTTTATATCATATTCATAAAATTTTATAGTTTCCAGAGCATCAATAATAGGAGGAAGAATTTCCGGCACAGATAGTTCAGAGAGGACTTTCAGTGCTTTCAATCTGGTATCATAATCTTCATTGTCGAGTAAGTCTCCCAGTTCTTCTATTGCTTCGCACCTGGTATTATGTTCCATTTTTTTAAATATTTTCGGTATTTCCTTTAAATAATCATTGCTATTTAGCTTATCTATAATTTTCAAGATTTTTTCTTCCATAAATTTTTACTCCTATTAACCCTGGTTCTTCTTAATAATAATTCTGCATAGACCTTTATTGATTTTCATTTTTATCTTCTTTGATTACTCCAAGTTTAACCAGATCTTCATAAATTTTATTATTGTTATCTTCTATTATTCTTTCCAGAGCAAATGTGAGGTAATCTTCCATAGCAGCTATGGTAGTAGCATGGAAAACCTCCTGTATAGCTTCAATACATATATTATCCAGTTCTACCTTTGGAAAATTGCTTTCTATGTTTTTTAATAATTCCGGCAGCATAACACTCCTGAACTGTGCAATATATTCTTTTGTATCCAGTCCTATTTTTGCCATAATAATTCCTCCTTAAAAATGATCGTTAAAAATTTTCGTTAGAAAGTAAACTTTTCCTGCTTGCTTTTATAGTTAGTTTTTATATCTCGTGACGCGTAACGCGTAACGCGTGACGGGAGGGACGATTTTATTGAATGCTCCTGGTAAGGTCAGTAACATAATTAACTTCTTTATTCAACTACAAATTATTCAGGTTTTTATTTATTAATTATTTTATGTTATAATTATTTTACTATGTTTTATCTTTCTATTTCTGTATTGTATTTAACTTAAATTCAGGTTATGGGTTTCAGGTTTCAGGTTTTGGGTTTTTAATCTCCCTGACCCAACACCAGACACCCATAACCCATAACCCTTAAATATTAACAACTAAAAAATTAGACTTTACGCCGTAAAAAATGAAGATTCCTATAAATTAAATTTAAGCTATTTTTATGAAAGAGGTAATTTTATGAAAATCAAAGAAAAAATATATATCCACAGTCCCATGCATATAGTCTGGAATTTTTTAAATAAAGAAGAAGAAATGAAAAAATGGTGGCCTGTTGAATTTAAAGAAGAAGGTATTTTTGATGATAAATCAGGATTTTTAGGCCATATAATTACTGTCGATAAAGGAAGAAATCTTTCTTTTTCATGGATATGTGCCGGATGGCCATGTGAGACTACTGTTACTCTAAGAAGTTATCCTGAACCGGCAGGAACCATACTGGAAGTAACCCAGACAGGGTGGGAAGATTTTCCGGAAGAAGAAAGAGAAAATGTAATGTCATACAGTGAAACATACTGGCATGTATTGCTGAAAAATCTGAAGAGCATTGCAGAGGGAAGAGGAATGGCTTGATTGATCCGGGAAGTAGTGTGACAGTTCATATTATGAATGAGTTTAATCATCTTATCAGATTTGCATCACGTAAAGATCTTGAAGATATATCTTTTTTATCGAACATTGCTCTCAATACATGGGGTATTATTACAGAGCCGGTATTAGAAGAACAAATTAATAATTTTTATATATCTCAGATTAATTGTCAATTAGTATTAATTACTGAAATGCAGAATAAAATTATTGGTTATTCTGCATTTATAGATAGCAGACTTTCGGATAAAATTGAAGAAAATAGATTACACATAACCAATACTGTTATTCATCCTGATTTCAGGCGTAAAGGCATTGCTGAAAAAATTAAAAGAAAAATTATTTCTATATGCCGTGAAAGAAATGTTAAAAGAATAACTACCAATCATCATTCATCAAATATAGCTATAATAAATTTAAGCAAAAAACTTGGATTTAAAGAATACATAGAACCTTCAGTAGATGATTCCTGTAAAAATGATATATTTATGGAATTATGGTTATAATAACCATAACCATAATTCCTGTTATTTTTTACAATATTCTGCCCATGCCTCAGGCTCTTTATTAAAGGAGAGTATAAATTCCGAAATTAATTTGATTGTATTCTCTACATCCTGAAAATCTACCATTTCAACAGGAGTATGGTAATATCTTGTAGGAATGGTTATAACACAGGCAAGGGCACCGGTTTTAACTACAGTGAAAAGATCCGTGTTGTTTGATGTATTATCAGGATACAGTTGATATGGTATGGAATTTTCTTCTGCTATTTCCATAAGCCTATGAGCTATGAACCTGTTATTACAGAGGCCGCGGCTGATTACCGGCCCTTTTCTCAGGGAAATATCAGGTTTTTTAGTCTTATCTGTTCCCGGATAGTCGGATGCCAGTTCAATATCTACAATTATTGCTATATCAGGTTTTAATTCTTCAGATTTAAGTTTTGCTCCCAGGGAATTTACTTCTTCCTGAACAGAGGTTACTGCAAAAATACATGGTTTGAATTTTTTACCTGACAGATCCCTCAAAACTTCTGCAATGGCAAAACATCCTATCCTGTCATCAAGGCCGGGAGATATAAGACAGTTACTGCCAGTTTCAAAGGGATTGCTTTTTATTACAACATAATCTCCTACTCTGACCTTTTCTTTTACTTCTTCCGGAGATGCTGCGCCAATATCTACAAAGAGTTTATTCAGAGTCAATTTAGTTCCTTCGTCTTTATAAAGTTCTTCAGGGAAGGTTATAATGCCCGGTATATCTCCATGTTTTAATGTCATAATATAAACTTCTCTCGCAAGAAGTGACGGGGGATAGTTATAGCCAAGGGTCTTAAGATAGATAAATCCATTGTCATCTATATAATTTACCATAAGGCCTATCTGATCCATATGAGCTATGAGCATAATCTTCGGATAACCTTCTCCGTTTAATTTTGCTATACCATTGTAGTAATTATCGGTAGAAACTTCATCTGAAAAATTTTTCACATAACTTTTCCAGACATTTTGAGCAGGCAGTTCGTAACCGGGAAGTCCCGGGGTTTTGAGAAGTTCTTTTAAGAATTCTTTTGCTTTTGTGTCTATCATAAAAATACACCTTTCTTTGATGCGTAACGCGTAACGCGTAACGCGTTACGGGAGGATTATTACCGGGGTAAGTATACACAATCTATATTTAATTCTCATAAAGCGAAAAAAACAAATATAAAATACTAATGCCCGGCCCGGTAATTTATTATATCATAAAGATTATATGATATATCAGTGATTTTAATTACAGGAGCAGATAGATTTCGAGAAATATTTGACTAATCTTCTATTTTCGATTAATATATTTCTATGTTTAATTTTATACAGTTTACGCATCACGCATTACGCATTACGCATTACGCGTCACTCGTCACGCGTCACGCGTCACGATCCTGAGGCAGGTAATAAAATGATTGACTTAATGCCCGGAACTTTATTGAACAACACCTATACAGTAATCAAACTACTTGGTAAAGGCGGAATGGGAACAGTTTATCTCGTAGAAGAAATGGGACGTCCTCAGAACAGATATGCCATCAAGGAACTTATTGCTAACTTGAATGATCCTGAACAGGAACAGATAGCTTTGCAGACTTTTCAGACGGAAATAGCATTTTTAGGACAGTTAAATCATCCGCAGCTGCCGAGATTTTATGGCACTTTTACCCACTGGAACAGAAACTATCTTATCATGGAATTTGTTGAAGGAGAAAGTCTTGAAAGTATAATACAGAATAAAAAAGGCCCTCTTCCTGTTGATGATGTTATATACTGGGGTATAGAAATAACAAAAGCCCTGGATTATCTTCATACTCAGAGTTCAGGCCCTATAGTTTACCGTGATTTGAAACCGGCCAATATAATAATCAGTCCTGCCGGTTCTGCCAGGATTGTAGATTTCGGAATTGCCAGAAGATATGATCCTTCCAAGATTACAGATACTCTCAGATTTGGAACGCCAGGCTATGCAGCTCCCGAACAGTTTAAAGCTGCCAGACTCGGACAGTCAACACCTAAATCTGACATATATGCACTGGGAGTTATACTCTTTCAATTACTTACAGGTTATGATCCTACTGTTACTCCTTTCCATTTTCCACCTGCCAGACACCTTAATCCACAGATAACACCGGAACTTGAAAGAATTATAAATAAAGCAATTCAGAAAAAAGCTGATGACAGATATGAGCATATGGCAGCTTTCAGAGATACTCTGTCCATGTACAGCAGAGGCACCTACAGTCAGTCTGTCTCTCCTCCTGCCGGCAGAGTACCCTATCGGCAATCTTTCTCTCCTCCTTCTGTAAGAGAAGAAAGTGACTATGTGGATAGAAGAGAAAGGGATATAAGTGCTCTCATAAGGCAGGATGTCCCGCCTCTTAAACTCTCAACAAAAGCTATTACAGCCATTGGTATGTCTATTTTTACTTTCGTTGCCATTTCAGGTCTCACATTCCTTTCAACTATATCTGCCTTCGGTCAGTTGTTTGCCGAACATATTCCTATTATCATACTTGTAGGGCTCATACCGGCACTGGTAATCTTACTGGCAGTTCTCTTTTCCGATTTTAAATTCTATTAGGAGTGAGCAAAAATATGACTTGTCGAAAATGCGGATTTGAAAACAGCAATAATGTTAAATTCTGTATTGAATGTGGAAGTGCACTTGAACATAGCAGTTCTGATTTCTATGATACAGATGAAAAATCAGGCTACCCGGAACAGGCAGGTTATCCGGAACGGGCAGGTTATCCCGAACAGGCAGGTTATCCGGAACAGTCAGGCTACCCCGAACGAGCAGGCTATCCTGAAAGAGAGACACAGGGGAGGAGAGGGGGTGCTCCCTATGGCATGGTATGCAATACATATCTTCCCTCGGGAAATGATCCAAAACTTCTGAACATGACAAGGGAAGGATGGAACTGGGGTGCCTTTGTTTTTACCTGGATATGGCTTCTCTGGCACAATATGGTTCCTTTCGGAATAGGTCTTTTACTTGCTTCGTTTTTTTTCGGTCCTCTGAGTTTGATTGCTTCTTTTTACCTGGGAGCAAAAGGAAATGAACTGGCATGGACTTATAAACCTTTCAGAAATCTGCAGCATTTCGAAGAGACAGAAAAGGCATGGAATAGATGGGGACTTGTTCTGTTTCTGGTAAGTATGGGTGGAGGCATTCTCTTCTTTATTTTAGCCATGCTTTCAGGATTACATTAATACAGTGACCAGTGACCAGTGACCAGTGACCAGTGACCAGTGGACATAATTTAGTACATATAATATAATTAATAACTGGTAACTGTAATACAGTGAGTAGTGAGCAGTGAGCAATGAATGGTGAAACTACTTTAGTAACTGATAACTGGTAACTGATAACTGGTAACTGATAACTGGTAACTGATAACTGGTAACTGATAACTGGTAACTGATAACTGGTAACTGATAACTGGTAACTGGTAACTGATAACTGATCACTGATAACTGATCACTGATTTTAAGGAGGTTAAAAAATGAAAAAGTTTTCTCTCTTTTTTCTTTTAATGTTATTTATAGCTTTTTTTCTTCTATCTGGATGCAGTAAAACTGCAGATGTGTCTCAGACAGGACAGACAGGAGAAGAAGAAAAAATATCCTTTGTCCCAGGCGAAATACTGGTAGATTTCAGGGATAATGTTACTGAAAATGAAATTCAAAATTTCAGAAAAAAATATAATTTAGGTGAATTGACTCTTAACAGTAAATATTCGGAAGATGAAAAACTTATGAGGGTGAAAGTAGATGACAGTGAAATAGGGTCACTTGTAGAGACACTTTCCCATGACTCACTGGTAGAATATGCAGAACCTGATTATATTTATTATGCTTACAGTGCCCTTCCAGATGATCCTCTCTATAAATATCAGTGGCATATGGATCAGATAAAAGTAAGAGACGCATGGGATATAAACACAGGTGAAGGGGTTATAGTAGCAGTTATAGATACAGGTGTGGCCTATCTGAATTATGAGAAATTTCACAGAGCGGAAGATCTTGAACATACCCTCTTTACAGAAGGTTATGATTTCATAAATGACAGAGCTCAGGCATGTGACGATAACAGTCATGGAACTCATGTGGCAGGTACTATTGCACAGACCACCTATAACGGTAAAGGTGTGGTAGGTATTTCCTATAACTGTAAAATAATGCCCCTTAAAGTGCTCAGCGCACAGGGTTTCGGAAGTCTTGCAGATATTGCAGATGCTGTTAAATATGCAGCAGATCACCATGCAAAGGTTATAAATATGAGTCTCGGAGGACCTTATAACAGTAAGATTCTTGCCTCAGCCTGCACCTATGCCTATCAAAAAGGTGTTACTATTGTATGTGCTGCAGGTAACAGCAGTTCGACCCGCATAGGATACCCTGCCGCACATCCTGAATGTATTGCCGTATCTGCCGTAAGATATGATAAGGAAATTACCTTTTATTCCAATAAAGGTAAAAATATTGACATAGCGGCACCGGGAGGAGATCTCAATGTGGATCAGAACGGTGATGGTAAAAAGGACGGAGTACTTCAGAATACTATCGGAAGAATGAATCCTTCTACAGATGATTATTATCTGTTCCAGGGAACATCTATGGCATCACCCCATGTGGCAGGTGTGGCGGCAATGATTGCGTCTCTCGGAGTTACTAATCCTGCAGCAGTAGAACAGATACTTAAAGATTCTGCTAATAAAAATGTCCCTAAAGATCTTGATACTGGTTATGGTGCAGGTATTGTAGATGCCAGGAGTGCAGTTATGCATGCAGGGCTTCTCAGAGGATTTGTAAAACTTCTCCTCGGTCTATTCCTTCTGGCAGGGTTGTTCTATGTATTTCAAAATAAATACAATATAAAAACTGCTCCTTCATCCCCTCTGTTCTTTATAGGGAATATTATCGGATCAAGCGGACTATTTTTCCTTCCTTTCTTTGGTATAACTGTTCTGTACAGCCAGATAATCTGTGCAGGTTTTCCCCAGTGGGAAATAGCTTTCTTCGGAGCGGGATATCATATGACACCACTGTTTTACAGTGCTCTCTTCCCGTTGATTTTATCATTACTTCTCGGAAGAATTCCTTTGATTAATAAATTAATCATTGGATTTAATATAGGTGTGGCTGGACATCTTCTCTATGGAGCACTCAGTAATGATGCTACAATGATCTGGATCCCGCCGGTAGTTGATAAAATCTGGCTTCTGCTTAATTGTGGAGTATGTCTCGTTCTGGCATGGTTTATTATAATTCTCTCAAATAGCCGGAAGATTAAAGAATCATAGATTTAAACAGGAAGGTGATGAATGTGGAACAATTTCAGGAAAATGCTCTTAAAAGAGTCCATTTAAACGCTGTTTTTATATGGGTAATGTTTATGATAGCTATATTTCTATACGGAGTTTCAATATTTTTATGGGAGAAAAAAATTTTTCCATTGCCACCAATAGAAGGTATAAAAGAAGATATGAAAAATACTTTTGTTATGAGTTTTGCCTTCCTGAGTATTATACAGCTTCTGGCCAGTAGTTTTCTGGAAAGAACTCTCTTAAATACTGAAAAAATTGTAAGAAATATAAAATCCAATCCTCAGGTGAACAGTATAGCCAGATCTTTATTACGTTCTTTTACCTTGACTATAGCTTTGCGCGAAGCTATAGCCTTATACGGACTCGGTATGTATATAATGTTTCATTCAATAGATGTGTTTTATTGTTTTGCAGTCCCGTCTCTTTTACTGATTTTAATGAGATATCCTTCTTTTAATTTGTGGAAAGAAAAAGCTGATCTCGTACTCCGTCATATGCATATGCCTGACGCAAGGCTTTTATAGTGAATAGTGAGTGGTGAGTGGATATAATCTGTTACTCACCACTCACTTTTATCTTCCCAAGAGCCTTCCGTGCAGCATCCCTTAATTCAACTGATTCGTTCACATCATTGCCTTTCTCTTCCAGAGGTTTTACTGCATCCACACTGCCTGTTTCTCCGATAGCCTCTGCCGCTGCTATTCTGACCCTCAGACCGACACCTCCGTAACCCTTCATGGTTTCAATCAACATTTTAACCGGGGCAGGACTGCCAATTTTTCCCAGTGCTTCTAAAATTTGAATGCGAACCTCTTCTCCTTCGTAATCATAAAAAGTCTTTATCAGTGGGTCTACTGCTTCTGTGTCTTTTATTTTTCCAAGGGCGTTTATTGCACAGATTTTAGCATCATTTCTGCCATATTCAAGCATTTCTATGAGAGGCTTTACTGCAGGTTTCCCCATATTCGCCAGAGCTTCTGATGCAAAATCAACATTTTCATAAGAGGAAATTTTATTCTGAACAAAGTCAATGAGAGGTTTAATTGCAGCAATGTCTCCGGATTCTCCCAGGGCTCTCACATCATGTTCCCATATTACCGTATCATTATTCTCAGAAAGACTCTTGATGCAATTTTTCACCATATCTTTTAACAGTTTTACTGCACTATTCCTTACCTCCATATCTGTATCTTTTACTGAATTTTTAACAGCTTTTACGGCAATACTTTCATTGTAAAATTTTGCAAGGCTTTCTATAACAGCTTTCCTTACTTTCGGATTTCTGTCTTTCAGAAGGTCAATCAGAGGATTAATACAGAGATTATTACCGGTAAGACCGAGTATTTTTATCGCTTTTATTTTCTCCTCTGTGTTATGAGACAGTTTGCCTACAAGTGGTAATGTTAACTCATCTTTCAGGGCTTCTGCAATTTTTTGAATTTCTTCTTCTCTGTATCTTGAAATTAAAGTAAGAGAACCTTCTGTAATGGTTTTTACCCTGAGAGCATTGATGGCACTTTCTTTAACCTTCTCATCTTTATCATAGAGGAACATATTTATGAGTGGTTCTGCTGCAGCGCCATCACCTGTTTTTCCCAGAGCTTCTGCAGTATATCTTCTTATATCACCGTCTTTATCTTTTACCATGAGAATCAATGGTTTTACTGCACTTTTGCTGCCTGTTTCTCCTAGGGCAATTATTACATTTTTTCTGATTTCATTGTCTTTATCTTGGAGATGTTCTGTCAGAATTTCTACAGAAGCTTCACCAGTATTTATAATGGCTTTTAAGGATTTTTCTCTTACTGACTGTTCTTTATCTTTCAGTTTCAGAATTAAAGGTTCCACACATGCCGGGTCTTTTATTTCCCCGAGTATTTCTGCAGAAATTTCCCTTATGGAAGGTTTTTCATTCTCCAGAGATACAATCAGAAAGATTACTGCATTTTTATCGAATTTCCTTATTACTTCCTTTGCTTTTATCCGGACCTCTGACATCTCATCTATGAGAAGTGGTATGATTGGTTTTATTGCTGAAGGGTCCCCTGTTTCTCCCAGGGCAGTTATGGCATTTTTTCTCACAGTGGAAGATTTGTTGTTCAGCTCTTTTATAAGAGGTTCTACAGAAGGTTTCCCTGTCCTGACAAGTGCTTTAACAGATGCTTCCTGGACTGAAGGATAAAGATCTCCAAGGAGAACTATGAGTGGTTCTACTGCTCTTTCACTTCCTATTTCTCCAAGTGTTCTGGCTGACATTTCTCTTGTGGTGGAATTTTCATCTTTTAATGCCAGTATAAGTGGATCTACTGCCATGTCTCCTGCTTTTACCAGGGATTTTACTGCATAATTCTGTTTCTCTTTATCAGAGGATTTTAGTTTTTCTATTAAAGTCTTTATTCTGTTACCGGGAGATAATATGTTTGTTAATAGAACAAACAGAATAACAGTTATTATACCTGCACAGGTAAAGACAATCAATTTGTTTTTTTCTTTTAAAACTTCAAAAAATTTATTGCTTTTTGTTTCTAAAAGAGAATCAAATTTTTCTATATCACTTTTACTTAAAACCGGCTTTGTAACATATTCAATTAAAGGGGTCTGTCTTTTAAAAGTAGCTTTAAGTTTTTCCACTTCTTTCCTTACTTCTGCCTCACTTACCCATCCGTATCCGCATTGACCCAGTGTTACAAGAAATGTTTGAAATTCTTCTTCACTTTCGCCTCCTCTATTATGAAGGAATATTTCCACATAGGGTCTTATGCCTTCAAGCAGATCTTTTCCCTGTGGAAATTCATAATCCCAGTCAAGTTCATAGATTCTGATTGTTGTATCATCACCTGCCGACAGAACAAATCTTCCTTCAGATGTAATAAAAAGGGATGAAATATCTTTCATATGACCTTCCAGAGTTCTTATAACGATTCCTTTTTGCAGATCCCATATAACTAATTTACTATCTTCACCTGCTATACAGAATTTTCCGTCAGGCAGGAAAGATAACGACCTTATTGCTCCCCTGTGTTCTTTAAAGGTTTTTATACAGAGTCCTTTCTCTAAATCCCATAAACACATGGTGCCGTCTTTAGAACCTGAAAGGAGAAATTTATCGTCTCTGGAAATAGAAATAGAAGTAACAATATCATTATGACCTTCAAGAATTTTACTACATATTCCCTTCCTTATATTCCATAGACGAATAGTTTTATCCATACTGCCTGAAAGGAAAAATTCTCCGTCAGAAGAAAGACACAGAGATGTAACACTTTCTGTATGTCCTGTGAAGATTTTCAGACATTTTTCTTTTTCCATATCCCACAGACGGATTGTCCTGTCCCAGCTTCCTGAGATTGCATAATCTCCTCCTCTGGAGATACAGACAGATGTCACTCCCGATTTATGACCTTCAAATACTTTAAGACATGTGCCGTTTTCAATAAGCCACATACGTAACGTATTATCTTCACTTCCCGACAGGGCAAAGACTCCGTCGGAAGAAATACATAAAGAAGTAACAGACCTGCTATGACCTTCAAGGTTTTCAACAAACTGGCCTTTTTCCAGATCCCAGAGACCTATTGTTTTATCCTGACTACCGGAAAGAACAAATCTGTCATCATGGGCAATACATAGAGATGTTACTTTATTTTTATGACCTTCAAAATTTTTTAGAAACCATGCAGTATTGAGTCCCTGCCTTATACCTTTTACCGATGCTTTATATTTCAAATCAAGGGCAGTTTTCGATTGTTCGTATCCAGGCAGATTACGTGCTTTATCTATTATCTTAAAAACTTCACTGTAAGAACCTTTTTTAAATAGTTCTTCACCTTCTTTTAAGAAATTGTCGAATTTGACTGCATCTTCGATGGCTTTAACAGAACTCTGCGGCTGAACGACCATAAAGGCTCCCTGACTGCCATGTTCGAGATTCCATAGATGAAGAGATATGTCTTCAAAAGACATGGAGGAAAATTTTCTGCTCCCAAAGAGAGCAAATCTTCCCGATTGTGACATACATACAGAACTTATGCCTGTTGAAGAATCAAAGGTTCTGATACACTGACCTGTTTCTCTGTTCCATATACGAAGAGTCCTGTCTTCACTGCCTGAGAGGATAAATCTTCCGTCACAGGAAAAAGATAAAGAAGAAATAAAGTTGCTGTGTCCTCTGAACATATTAACAGACTGCCCATTTCTTAAATCCCAGAGGCGGATACTATTATCTTTAGTTCCTGTTTCACTTCCGCTTCCTGAAATAGCAAAATTTCCATCAGATGAAATACATACGGAATTTACCCTGTTCATATGACCTTCCATGGTTTTTATACATGTTCCTGATTTCAGATCCCAGAGACGGACAGTTTTATCTTTACTGCCTGATACGGCACATGTTCTGTCAGGAGAAATACATACGGATTCTACTGAATCACTGTGGCCTTCAAGCTCTTTTATAAGAAGTCCCGACTTTACGTCCCATATATAAATAATTTTATCTGCACCTGATATGGCAAGTGTTCCATCTGAAGAAATGTTTACAGAATTTACAGGCCCCTTATGACCCTGAAAGGTTCTGATACACTCTCCTGATTTAAGATCCCATAGACGAATAGTTTTATCTCTGCTCCCTGAAAGGCCCTTTGTTCCATCAGAGGACATGCTTACAGAAGTAATAAAATTGGTATGACCTTTCAGAGTTTTTATACATGTCCCATCAGAAAGATTCCACATTTTCATTGTTCCATCCTGACTTCCGGAAATCCCTGTCTTTTCATCAGAGGAAATAGATACGGAATTTACCCACCCTGTATGTCCTTTAAAGATTTTAACAGAATCTTCCTGATTTACCTGCTCAAGGGCTTTATTGAGGGTTTTTTCTATTTCTTTTTTATCTGCTTCCCTGTCTGAACTGCCTGCCATATGAGAAGCTTCTTTTAATAATTTTATCGCCTGAGAGCTATTACCTCTTTCCATATGTATAAGAGATGTGAGATAGAGTATAATATAATCTTTAGAATTACTCTTTCCTGCCTCTTCCATCTGTCTTATTAATTCCACATCTGTTATCTTTCCGCTGCGCCACATAAGTATGCCCCTGTTGTATAATGATTGTGGATGGGAAGGTGCAGTTTTCAGTGCTTCATTTAAAATTTTCTCTGCTTCATTTTTTCCCCCGAGATCTATCATAGAAACAGCACGGTTATTCAATCCATCTGCGAGAAGCCTCGCTTCCTGTGCTTTTTTACGGCCATATGGTTTATGGGCAATAAATTCATAAATTTTAATGAGTTCCGCTCTGGCATCTTCGCAATTTTTATAACGTTCTTCCGGTTTTTTGGCAAGACACTTTAAAATAAAGTCAGACAGGTTTTGTGGTATATTTTTATTAATCTTTCCAGGATTTTCAGGCTCCATGGTAAGATGTCTGGCTTTTAAAACAACAACCGGTTCAGAGCCCTCATCAAAAGGTCTTCTTCTGCAGCACATTTCATAAAGCATTACTCCGAAGGAATATATATCATTCCATGGGCCTGCTGTTCCGTGGCTCCACTGTTCGGGAGGCATATAGGCAGGCGTGCCGGCAGGATTTTCTATGATGGAATTTTCTCTATTGCCTTTTTCCCCGTCGAATTTTGCAAGGCCAGAGGCAATGCCAAAATCTGTAATCTTCAGATCGCCGCCTGTGGTTAAAAGGCAGTTGAGAGGTTTGATGTCTCTGTGTATGAGTCCTTTATTATGAGCAAAAGTCAGTCCGTCGAGACACTGAATTGCATAATCCAGGATTTCATTCAGATTTTTGTTTTTTTTGAGTTCAGCCGACAGATTACCTCCGTCTATGTATTCAAGAAAAATTCCTGGCAGTCTACCCAGGTCGCGAACATAATAACAGCTCACAATATTGGGATGAAGACCAAGATTAACCCACCCCTGGCATTCTTTTATAAAGGATTTTTTATGTTCTTCACTGGACACAAGATGACTGTGAAGGATTTTGACTGCCAGATAACTGTTCCATCCCCTGTGGTAAACCTTATAGACCCTTCCGAAGGCACCTTCTCCGAGTATTCCTTCGACCTCATAGAGGTCAAGAATAATATCGCCTCTGTTCCAGTCTTCTGTAATTTTTGCTTCTTCAAAACAGAGTTTTTCACTGTTTATTCTGCTGTAAATGCAGCTTAATTCTGTGGATTTTTCTCTATCGTCAATAAAAGTAGGGTCTTCTCCATCGGTAAGATGCCAGGTTTTTTCTTCCATATTTTTTTTGCCTCCGTGACTCGTAACGCGTAACGCGTGACGCAGTGAGTGGTGAGTAGAGTTTATAGTTTAAGGTTTATGGTTGAGAGTTAGCTGATTTTAAATTCTCAACATTTAACGCATCACTCATTACGGAAAATGGTTCTTACTTTTTAAGTTTCTCAATAGCTTTTATCATAGATTCCTCTTGAAAATTTCTTTTCTACAGAAACACTAAAATTTTTTTTCTGAAAATTCAGTATCTTAATTCTGCATCTTACCTCAATTTTAACCTCTCGAAAATAAAATTACAAGAAAAATTTCTATAAACCCTCTAAAAAAATCAATCCTTTTCTGTGATAAATATATTTGTTCCCATTCCTTATCTTTTAAATCACTTGCATAATTCTTTCTTCTCATTTTCAATTTTCTTACATAGAATTAAGATATGTTGACCAGTATTCGTAATTTATTACAGGAACTCTTTTTTCTATTTCCTTATGAGCAATTATGTAATGCTGAATTTCTTCAGGTCTGGCCTTGTTATTATGATTGTAAACAACAGGCTTTTTTACTCCAAAATATATTTTTTTGTCTTCTATGGGGTAATCTCTGAGACGAAAGGAACATCTTTCAGGCTGCCCTGTTGGTGCACTGGTATTTGCAGATTTTGAATATAAGAGCCATTTATTTGCCGGAAAGCCATAGGGATTTTCAGAAAGTTTTACTGCTACAACACCTGCCAGAAAACCTGTTTCCAGTTGGGTTTTTCCTTCGTATTCGTTCAATTAAATCAACTCCTTGTGGGTTATGGGTTATGGGTTATAGGTTATGGGTTATAGGTTATGGGTTATAGGTTATGGGTTATGGGTTATGGGTTATGGGTTATGGGTTATGGGTTTTGAATTGCAGGTTACTTATTACTGATTACCCAACACCCGGCACCCAACACCCAACACCCAACACCCATAAATTATAATCAAAAATTTTATTCAAAAGAGGTATTTTTTACACACAGATAATTTTTTTGCAGTAATTTACGAAAAACTTGAACTGGATAGTGAAATTTTTGTTAACTTCGTGGAGAAGATTATTTATATTTATATTTTTAGAAGGTATTAATCTAATCTCTATTTCAAGAGGATCTTCCAGTTTACGATAGTCTAAAGATATAAAGTCTATCAATTCTTTATCTGTAACGTCTTTATTGTAATTGTTAAAAATTAAATAATTGTTCCTGTTTTTTAAATCAGTTCCATAATATTGAATTATATCAAAAGGATTAATTTTAAATTTTATAGCAGTGTTATCCGGCAAAGCCTTATTTTTATTCAACACTTCAATCAAGAAATATACATCGAAAGGTTTTATACCAAGTTTACATATGTTTTTATAGATTTTCTTTCTGATTTTTTCTAATAAATTTTTTCCCCTGTAACATAAATTATCATTATCTATAAACCAGTTTCCTCCGGTCTCAGTCATTATTATAGGGCTTTTATTTGATGCTATGGTTAAAATATTTTTTATATCCTCTTCGTCAGTAATGTATTCATATAATCTTTCTTTTAATTCATTTTTATTTAAGAATGAGCCTTTTATTAAATTATACAGTTCTGCTATGACAGGTTTGCTGCTTTGTTCAGCAAGCAATTTAAGTTTATCTTTAATTTTTTGTTTATTTCCAATTTCATACCAGATAAAACTCTCCTCGTAATCATCATTAAATAGTTCCCTGAAAAAATAATAATTTCTGTACTGGCTGGCAGTATTATATTTTCTGGCGTATAGTTTTGTCAGTTCTACTATATCATAAGATAATATTTTTATTACACTGCCATTAGTAACTGCAGCACCAAGATCTTCGAAAAAGGTAACATAAGGGTCAGTAATATCAGGAAAAGTTATCTCATAGCCTCCTTCATAGGGTCTGATTGTAACTGCAGGAGATATTTGTGGTCTTTTAGTAGAGTGACCGATGATTTGCCTGTAAATTTTCCCGGGAAAGTTTTTTAGATAATTTTCCAGAAAAGGCTTATTATTTCTGAGTTGATTTAATATATTGATTAAATAGTTTTTTTTCTCTTCTATAAGTTCATCTTTGTTTTTTACTATTTCAATGAAATAATCAATTTTATCATTACTGATTTCATAATAAGACAGCCCGGGTTTTATTTCAGTTAAATCTCTGGTAAGAGGATATGATTTTTTTATAAGGTCTATAATTTTACAGGAGAAATCGTTTTTTGCAGGGATATTGAGATTAAATTTTTTGGAAACAGATCCTTTTTCTTTATGATTTTCACCGGTTTTTAATTGTTTAATTATATTACTATGGCATTGTATGACTGACAGCAGTTTTTCAGTTTTTACAGATTTATCATCTTCAGGATAAGATGTGTAAATATTAATAAATTTGTTTAGTATGGCATTATTTAAATATAAAAAGGGCCTGTCATTATAGTATGAATTTTTATAGAAAAACATAGAAAGATTCTACAAAAACCCTTTAGTCTCACTGATAAAATAAGGGTTCTTATCAGTTAAGACCTTAGCCTTACTATAGAGGCGTCCCAATCGCTCCATATCTCTTAAAAATCTTCCTGTTAAGATACAAAGGACTGACTTTTTGCTTTTATAAATGGATACTTCCTTAATAGAACTTCTCTTAAGGCAACACCTTGCTCCATTTACATCGGCGTGAAGCTTTAATGCACATAATTTACATATAAATTTTTCCCGATTTTTTCTGTTTCCCTTATCAATATAACCGCAACGGGAACATTCCTGACTCGTATAGGCAGGATTTATATAAGTTATCACAATTCCAAACTCTTCAGATATAGAGTTAAATTTATTCTCTATTTCTCTTTTCCCGAATTTAGACAGAATTCTGTTCATTCTCTTTGATAGATTGGGACTGGTAAAATTGAGTTTTTCTACTATTATTCTTCCTGGTCTGTAGAGCGTGATGATTTTATTGATAATACGGCAGACTTCATTTTTTAGATGGGCTCTTACTTTCCTTATTAATTCTCTGTATCTTCTACTCGACAGAGGCTTTAGCTGCTGTTTCTGAAGATTGCTCTGGAGGGTTGTTATTATTTTATCATATTCTATGAGTTTCTCTTTAAATTCTCTTCCGAATAAATCTCCTCTGTCTGTTGCAAAAAGATTGTTAAGGCCAATATCCAGAGCTATTTCAGGAGTATGGGATAAATAGTCAGAAGATTTCTCTTTGTCTTTTATCAGATTGATTTTTATATTTCCATCTCTGTCTATATTTATCTGACAGAATTTCTTTCTTTTACCTTTTATTTCTTCAAAATAGGGATTACTCTTTAAGGGTAAATAGACAGGTTTATTCTTCGTAACTGTGGAAAACCTTATCCAGTAGTCAAACTCTTTTGCCTTATTATTTTCCTTCTTACTTATTACTGCCACCTTATTATCAAGAGCCATATTTATATATTTATAACAGGGTCGTCTGTGTAATGACAGAATATGTCTCATTATTACTCTTGCCAGTTTTAAGGTTTCATTTTCTATTATCTCATATGTATCTTTTATTTTATTACCTTTACCGTCAAAGAGCTGGATTGACACTTCTTTCTTAAACCAGAGGTTATATTTATTTATATAGAGTAATTTTATCCTCTCTTCTTCTGATATTGTGCTTCTTGTTACAATCCTTATAAAATCATTCTGCCTGTTTGATATAAAAGAATCGATTATGGATATTACTTGATACTCTATTACCTGTTTATATCTTTCCGACAGTTTCGAAGGGATTTCCCTGACAGGATGATTTTTGTTAAAAGCTCCTTCTTTATAGAATAATTCCCACTGCTTTTTAGCTATTAGAGAAGCAGTTTTTCTATATTCTTCCATAACAGACAGGACTTTTTCTTTTTTGCTTTTATTCATCTCTGTTTTAAGTTCATAAGTCCTTATCATTACAATCAGACCTTTTTATTTTTTGGATTTATAGTGTAATTATAACATATTTATTCATTTTCCTGTGCAGATTTAGATGAACATTTTTTATAGAAAATCTTGATATAAATTTCTATGATTTTCTATAATTTTTGTAACTAGTTATTATACTATTCTACCTTAAGAAGGTAGGCCCCACTGAAATCCCTCCCTGAGGGATTTTAGATTATAGAGGGTTAAGATTTTAACCTGGACCTGACATTCATTATATGTCCTTTAAATGCTTTTTCCATTCTGATCATTCCATCTGTCATAAATTGAATTATTTTTCCCCATTCTTCTTTATTTTTAATATTTGCATTTTTTAATTCATACTTTATTCTGGAAGGCTTTTTATTATCCATTCTATCCCATATTAATTTACCGTCAAAATCTTTTTCGATTCTGCCTGTTTGTTTTTTCAGCTCATCAAATATAAATTTATTTTCCTGCATATTACCTCTGCCTATGTAAAGTCCTATGGTTCCGCAGTTTTTAGATATATCGAAATCGAAGGTAACATTGGAAATTCCAGATGTTATTGACATCAAATTATTATTATCAGGGGTAATATCCTTACAGATATTAGATTTCTTGTTTATCTCTTTTAATAGAGTTTTCCAGAACTGCAGATACATGGTATTATCCGGTATATCATCTGTGGCAGCCTCAGGAGGTTTCGGTAAAATTATCTGTTTTTCCTTACCTTCCGGAGGTTCTACTGGTTTCTTTACTTCTATTTCATTAACTTCTATTACTTTATTTTTATCTTTTTCTGAATCCGGCCCCAGGGGAACTTCAGTTATTTTCTTTATAAATTGATTGGCTTCCGCCAGGGCATCAATTGCCGATTTATATCTGACAGATTTCTCAGGATGGGCAGCTTTTTTTAGAAATTCAGTAAGATGTGGATAAACGGAGTAATCCAGTCCGTCCCAGTTCATCCCTTTATTTTTATATATAATACCGTCAAATTCAAAAGGTAAACGATTAAATAGAACGTGAAATATACTTGCAGCAAGTGAAAATATATCGTCTGAAGGAGTAGTGGGTTCAAGCTGGCTTACATTATAAGGACAGTAATATCTTGTACCGCCGATAGCTTTTGTTCCGGCTTCTACAGAGAGGTCAAAATCGGTTAAAGTAATTTTTTCACCGTCTACGATGATATTTTTCGGGCTTACATCTCCATGGACAAGATTTTCTTTATGCAGCTGGCCAAGACCTTCACAGAGATTTTTTACCCACTGTAAAAGAAAAATTTCACGTTCTTTTTCCCTGAGTTCATCAAGATAAAGAGGCAGCCGGCTGGAAAATTCGCTCAAAGGTTCTCCTTCGATCCATTTGAGTAATGAAGTAATTTCATTTCTTTTCCATTCAGCTCTTCCTTCCAGTACACCTGCCAGATAATTACCGCCTGACTGGCCGCGAACTCTTGAATAAGCTTCTATAGATTGTTCGGCAATATCTTCATTTGTTATAACCTTTGCTACGTAAGGACCTGATTTAATTTTTGTAAAATCTTTAGGATGGACTTCCATAACTTTAAAAGTACTGCCCACATTACCGGAACCAAGTTTAGTTATTATTTTATAATATCTTCCGTGTAATTCCTTTACTGTATCTTCGTCCCAGTATTTTACATCTATTTCTTCATGGCGGTCGGATTTTTCATATAGATGTTCAAATTTTTTCCTTATATCATTCAGCTCTGCTCTTTTTAGAGGATCCTGGTTTAACCCTTCCGATAATATATCAAGAGCAGATTTAGCAGGACCATCGTCTTTACCTTCAAAGATAATTGACAGGGATGTACAGAGAGAGTAGAGATCGGATTGTTTTGTACAGCCTGCAATACCGGAGGGCCTCACTTCAGGAGCTACAAATTGTTCAATTCCTTTAAATTCAGGGGCAACCAGGCCGGCAATGGTGGTGGCGCCGGAAATTCTGGAAAATTGAAGCTGTGTAAATATGGGTTTGTTATTTGACCTGATTTTTATGGTATCAGGTGTAATATTCCTGTGAAGGATACTTATGTCAGGATTATCATGAAATTCAGATAAAGCGTCAAAACAGTTTTTAGCTGCATATATTTTATCCTCTATATGCCAGTTTTTATCTTTGCCACGTTCTCTTAAAGAAGGTGCTTCCGGTTCAACATAAGAAAAAAAGTAAAGTTCGCCGGGATAGTTATAGGCTTCCTGGAATGAGTCCATAATACGGGGGATAAATTCTGACTTCTGGAGTTTTTGAATTACATTGAATTCTCTCCTTGCTGCAATCAGTGAATTTGCTTCCGTACTGGCAGATAGATCGTAGAGGTTTAGAATAACTTTTTCACGGCCCGGTTTCCGTAAAGCTTTATATACATGGCAGAAATGCTGTTCCTGTGATGAACACAATTCAAGATTTATGAAATTTTGAAAATTTCTTATTCTGTTCGTCACCAGAGGTTTTGATTGAGGTTCCAGGATACTGCAGAGTGACTCTATATCATATATGTCAAGGATTACGGAACTGTTCAGTTCAAGCATTTCCTTCCATTCGGAAAGACCAAAGAATTCAATTCCGCCGATAGTTTTCCTCCCTGAAGGTTCTTTAAAGGTTTGTTTTTCATCTTTAGTGAGGAGAAATTTTCCGTTAATATGTCCCAGTGAGTGTCTGCATCTGGTCTGTCTGATTTTTCCTATAATCTTTTTAACTTTATTATTAAGTTTTACAGCTTCTTTTTTAATAATTTCCAGATTATCCCTGTTATTGATATAATCACTGTCCCAGTGTTTGATTTCGATAATCTGTAATCCTCTGGTTCCTATGAAGAGCATATCTATTTCCAGAGGAAGATGATAGGAGATGTCTGAAAATACTGAATAATTTGTAAATATATACCAGCTGCCGGTATTTTTATTGTTTTTTAATTTACTAAAAATATATTCAGTGGCATTTTCTTCACTTTCATTGGCGTAACTGTCACAGGAAATGTGTTTTATGTTTGAAGGCGGCATTGGGTCCTCCTTGTATGGGTTTTGGGTGTTGGGTGCTGGGTTTTGGGTGATGGGTTTTGGGTTTTGGGTGATGGGTGATGTTGGTAATGCTGAACACCTGACACATGGTAGACACGGAAATCTGATACACATGGAAATCTGACATTTCTTACACCCGCCATCTTTATAATTAATATATTTTTTCATTAAAAGATTCTATTATTTATTTTATAATCCCTTTTATAATAGAAACATTTTCTGAGTAATCAGAGAAAAGGATGAAATGGGTTTTGGGTTTTGGGTTTTGGGTTTTGGGTTTTGGGTTTTGGGTGACTGGTCTCCGATAAAGACTTCACTTGATGAGATTGAAAATAAAAACAAAGCTTTAAAAGGCAAAAGGTATAGTTTTAAATTTGCATTTTTATATCAAATTTGATATAATGTAAAATATGAACTGGGAAATTGAATTTTATGAAGATGATAAACAAAATATGCCTGTAATAGAGTTTTTATTATCTCTACCGGCAAAAGAACAGGCTAAAGCTGATTGGACTATTAATTTACCTCAAAAGGAGTGAGAAAAATGGCTAGATGGTCAACCCTTAAAAACAAGTTACTTGAAGATCCTGAAGTAATGAAAGAATATAAAAAACTTCCTTCTGTAGATGTAGCAGCACAGATTATTAATGCCAGAGCCAGTAAGGGAATAACTCAAGTAGAACTTGCTAAATTAGCAGGTACAAGTCAATCTGCTATAGCCAGATTGGAGAGAGGTAATTACATTGGTTATACAGTGAAGACTTTAATTAAAATAGCTGATGCCTTAGATTTTAACCTGGATATAAAACTACATTCTAAAGTCTAATTAGGAATGAAGTCAAAATAACTGTCGCAAATGATAGTTTTGGGTTTTGGGTTTTGGGTTTTTGGTGATGGGTGAATACTGATAATACCTGACACTTGAAACCTGATATGCATGTAACTATGATATATATAGAAATCTGACATCACTGAAACCCGCCATGTTTTATAATATATTTATTTCACTATTCCTTTTATTTGAAAATATTTACAGGAAAGAATTATTGCAGTAGAGAATTTATGAAATGGGTGATGGGTCAGGAAGAGAGAGGGATTGTGATGATAAAACGTTTTAGAGATCTGGATGTAAAGATAAAACTTTACAACCCAACACCCATAACCCAACACCCATAACCCAACACCCATAACCCAACACCCACAACCCAATAATTTATAAGGAAGTTGATGAACATTGAATAAAACTGCAATAAAGAATTTTGCCGTAAACGCAAGGAATAAACTGATTGAAGCTGTAAAGAGAAAAGCCTTTGAACTTGGGATAAGGGAAAAGGAAATAAAGGAATTACAGGAAGAGTCAAGTGACGGAATTGTTATTGACGGTAGGATATTCAATAAAGATATAAAAGCTCAGAGAGTAAAACTGGTAAATAGAATTAAAGAAACAGGATATGAACAGGTTGTGGAGGAGGTTTCTTATACATGGTTTAACAGGTTTATTGCTCTGCGGTTTATGGAGGTAAACAGGTATTTTGACCATGATTTGAACATATTATCTTCTCTTAACCCTTCTGTTATTGCTTCTAAAGCGGTTAATTATCTTCCTCTGGATAAGGAGAAAATAAGAAATTTCGTTTTTGATAATAAAGATGAAGAATTATATAAAGAGCTTATTCTGGCTCAGTGTAATTTGCTGCATAAGGCAATGCCATTTTTATTTGAAGAGATAAGTGATTATACGGAAATTTTATTTCCCGGAGGACTCCTCAATCAGGATTCTCTTATAAGGGAAATGATTGAGAGTATCCCTGAAGAGGACTGGAAGGAAGTCGAGATTACAGGGTGGCTTTATCAGTTTTATATTTCTGAGAAGAAGGATGAAGTTTTCTCAAATTTAAAGAAGAATATAAAGATTTCAAAAGAAAACATCCCTGCGGCAACACAGCTTTTTACACCGAAGTGGATTGTAAAATATATGGTTGAAAATTCCCTGGGAAGACTCTGGCTTGAAGCACATGCTGATAAAGAACTTCAGGACAGGTGGAAATATTATATAGAACCGGTAGAACAGGAGCCTGAAGTGCAGAAGCAATTAGATGAGATTATAGATAAGAATATAAAGCCTGAAGATATAAAAGTGTTAGATCCCTGTATGGGTTCAGGCCATATCCTTGTATATGCCTTTGAGGTTCTGGCGGAGATTTATAGAAGTGCCGGTTATTCGGAAAGAGAGATACCGAAATTAATTCTTACGAAGAATTTATACGGCCTTGATATTGATGACAGGGCCGGTCAGTTAGCAGGTTTTGCTCTTATGATGAAGGCCAGGGAATATGATGGTGAGATATTTAAAGAGAAACTGGAACTTAATCTCTGTTCCATTCAGGAATTTTATTGCAGGGGCGAGGTAACCTCGCCCCTGCAGGGTTATCCTGTTCTGGAGAAATTATGCGAACAGTTCGTTGATGGTAAGGAATATGGTTCTTTAATTGAGGTTAAGGATTTTGACAGGGAAGAGGCAGAGAAGGAACTGGAGAGGTTCAGGAAGGAATGTGATTTGTTTTCTCATCCTGTTCAGGAGAAGGTTGAATGGATTGTGAAACAGGGGGGGATAATGGCCGGGAAGTATGATGTAGTTGTTACTAATCCACCTTATATGGGGAATAGAGGGATGGGAAGTAAGTTAACAGAGTATTTAAAGCAATATTTTCCAGATTCTAAAAGTGATTTATTTTCCTGTTTTATTGAAAAATGTATAAAATTTACAGATAAAAGTAAGTTTACAGGTATGATTACTCAACACTCATGGATGTTTTTAGCTGTCTACCAAAATTTGAGAGAAAAGGTATTAAAGTTAAAAACTCTTTTTTCAATGATCCATCTTGGAGCAAGGGCTTTTGAGGAAATTGGTGGAGAAGTTGTTCAAAGTACAAGTTTTCTTATTAGAAATAACACTCCAGGTAATTATAAACCTGTATTTGTTAGACTTGTAGATTTTAATAGTCCTCATCAGAAAGAAGAAATTTTACTAACTGGAAAATATAGATTTTTTAATATTACACAACTAGATTTTTTACACATTCCTGGTTTACCTATTGCTTATTGGGTAACTGAGAATATAAAGAGTATTTTTCAAAATAAATTATTTTACGATTTCACTATATCTGACGGTCAGAATAAAACAGGTGATAATGCAAGATTTCTCAGATTTTTCTGGGAAATAAAACATAATAATATAGGTATTAATCAGAAATGGTTATTTTATGCAAAAGGTGGAGAATATCGTAAATGGTATGGAAATATTGATAATATTATTGATTGGTCATTAGAAGCAAGAAAGCATTATAAAAAAGATAAAATTTGTAGGATTATACCAGAATATTTATGGTATAAAAAAGGAGTTACTTGGACATTAATAACTACAGGTTTAAATAGTTTTCGAATTCTGCCAGAAAATTCTACTTTTGACGTAGGAGGTTCTTCTATATTTTTTAAAGAATATAAGGAATATAATTATTTTCTTGCTTTTTTGAATTCGAAAGTGTCTTCAATCTTATTAAAAATATTTAATCCTACACTTAATTTACAAGTTAAAGACGTAAGAAACCTTCCCATCATCTTCCCCTCAGACGAATCCATAAAAACCCTTATAGATACTCTTGCAGAAGAATGTATACAGATCTCCCGAAGAGACTGGGACTCCTTCGAAACCTCCTGGGACTTCCAGCTTCACCCGTTCCTTCAACATAAAACAGACGGCAAGATCGAATCAGCCTTTAATTCCTGGAAATCCTTCACAGAATCTCAATTCGCCACCTTAAAATCAAACGAAGAAGAACTGAACCGGCTCTTCATAGAAATGTACGGCCTTCAGGACGAAATGACTCCCGAAGTAGAAGACAGAGACATAACCATAAGAAAAGCAGACCTTGAAAGAGACATAAAATCCTTCCTCTCCTATGCAGTGGGCTGTATGATGGGCCGATATTCCCTCGACCTTCCCGGCCTTGCCTTTGCAGGAGGAGAATTAGATAACAGCAAATACAAAACCTTTCCTATCGATGAAGACGCCATAATCCCCGTCCTTGAAGATGGCTGGTTTGAAGATGATATTGTCTCAAGATTTTCCGAATTTGTAAAAACAGTTTTCGGAGAAAAAGAACACAGTGAAAACCTGGAATTCATAGCAAAAGCCCTCGGAAAAAAAGACAATGAAACGGCAAAAGAAAGGATAAGAAAATACTTCCTGAAAGACTTCTATAAAGATCATTTAAAAATTTACAAAAAACGTCCCATATACTGGATGTTCACCTCAGGCAAAGAACAGGCATTTAATGTTCTTGTCTATATGCACAGATATGATAAATACACCATAGCAAGGCTTCGTAAAGACTATCTTCATGAGCTTCAGGCAAAGATAGACAGGAATATAGAATTTTTGGAAAAGGAAAATGAAAAGAAGAAGCTGAGCAGAATGTATAAACTTCAGGAAGAACTACGTAAATATGACGAAATTCTGAAACATTATGCAGACATGCAGATTGAAATAGACCTTGATGACGGAGTGGCGGTAAATTACGGAAAGTTCGGGAAATTGTTGATGGGTGTTGGGTGATGGGTGATGGGTGATGGGTTTTGAATAAAGATTCTATGTTTTATGTTTTACGGCTCCAATGAAGATGCAGCACTGTTGTAATGCTTCGGAGTTCGCTTATGCAGGGGGTAGAGCGAAGATGCTCACTATGGATATAGAAGATCATTAATAAATTTTTCTTCTGTTGGTCCTTCAACTAAAATAAGAATTTTTCTCACAATTAAGGTCTCCCGCCGATTATATTCTTCTCCCATATTTCTCCGAGAGAATAATCTTCAAGCCATACAGCAAGTTCTTTTCTATCAGGACGTTTAAATTTAGATTGATTATCTTTAAAATCTACCACTATAATGTCCTCAGGCTCAAAATTATTAATTAAACTGACTGATTGAGTGGCTGCAATAATTTGGGATTTTTTTGAGGCTTTTTTTAATATAGAAGCAAGAACTGTAATCGAATAAGGATGTAATCCCAGCTCTGGTTCGTCAATTAATATAACATCAGGTAATTCAGGTTGTAATAGTAAAGTTGTAAGGCACATAAACCTTAGAGTACCATCGGAAAGATGATGAACTTTAAAAAATACATCTCCATAATCCCTGTGCTGCCAGATTAATTGTATTATATGTTCGTTTAACTTATCAGGTTTTAAAACAAATTTCCAGAAAGCCGGGAAAACCAGTCTTATTGTATCTTCAATCTTTGTGAAGTATTTTTTATGTTTTTTTTGAAGATAATATAAGAAAGCCGGAAGATTAGAGCCGTCTGGTTTTAAATATCTGTTATCATCAATATCGCAGGGGCGTTTTATCCTTGCTTCAGGGGTTGTATCATGAAAATGGTAAATTTGTATCATATCAAATGCTCTTGCATAACTGTCAGGATCTTCTGGTATTGCATCACCTGAAATGGTTAATCCTTTTTTAATAAAAGATAGACCATCTGCTGTTGGTTCCAGAGTATATCCCAAAAAATGTTTATCTAAAAAATCTATTCTCAGAGAAAGTTTTGATGAATATTTCAAGCCAAAATATAATAAATTATCAGGACCTCCATATTTTTCTAAATAATACTTTAATTCATCTTCAAGAAGAAAATTTAAAAATTTAAAAAAAGAAATAAAATTAGATTTTCCTGCTCCATTTGCTCCAATAAGTATATTCAAATTATTTAAACTGAGGTCTAATTCTTTGATAGATTTAAAATTTTTAATTTTAATATTTGCCAGTTTCATTTTTTATCAGTCCTTTTTTCATCAATCCTTTAGTTATAATTCCTTATCCCGCCCTGCCTGCTCTGTTCCCATTCAAGAAGATTATTCTTATAATTGGGTTTTGGGTTTTAGGTGTTGGGTTTTGGGTTTATAATTACTCAGCACCTGGCACCTGACACCTATATAAATCTAGATTTTACGCCATTAAAAATGAAAATTCCTATATTCTACATATAATTTTGCTGAAAAAACTGTTATTATTGCCAGGAACATCTTCCTGATATCATAATAAATATATATTTTATTTTGTCAATGTTTATATATATTTATATGGATTTTTTGAGCAGTTTCAACCTCTATAGCCTTATATGATGCACAAACCTGATAACTGTGTTATAATTATCTTCATCTAAATAAGGGGTTGCAGGTGCCGGGTGATAGGTTATGGATAACAGGTAATCAGTAATAAATAACCCAAAACCCAAAACCCATAACCTATAAATGGAGCAGTTATAAAGCATGACCAGAAAAAACATTACGACCTACAGTGCAAAACTCACAGGCAATACCTTTTTATTTTTCGAAATGAGAATAGTTGCAGGATTAAAAAAGGATGGTTTCTCTGATAAAGAGATAAAAGATAAAGTAACTACAGATAACCTGTTTTTGTATAAAACCGGAAAAAGTATCCTGAAAAGATTGAGGGAAGTATTAAAAAGGTTGAACTGTCTGGATGATACATTACTTTCCATGTTTGTAAATTCAGAGAGTGATACGGCTAAACTCATTACTCTTTATACCATTTTAAAATCGGATCTGCTCTTTTATGAATTCATGGAAGAAGTTATTCTGGATAAATATACTTCAAGACAAAAAAACATAGAACAATCTGATTTTAAACAATTTTTCCAGTTCAAAGCAGAACAGAGCGATATTGTTTCAACATGGACTGAAAATACGGTAAAAGAACTTATAAGGGTTTATAAAAGCATATTGAAAGAAGCAGGTTTATTAAAAGACAGTATGGAATTAAAATCTTCTTTAATGCCTTCAGTATTGTCAGATTATCTTATAGAGAAAGGCGAAGAGAATTACGTGAGAGTAATGTCCGGTATTTAGTAAGTATGAGAGATATAAAACAGAGATTAAGCGAGTTAAACGATATTTTAAAAGAACGGTCTTTTATAAAAGACAGAAATCGCGGAGGGGAATTAAATTTTTACATATTTGACTATGACCCTGAACATGAATTAATCGTAAGGGATTTTATAAATTATATACCTGATAAATACAATTACGAAGGTTCTGAGATAAGAGCTATTGTAATTGATTTATATGAGGCCATGATAGAAATATTAAACAGTACAAAAGTAACAGATAAAACAATTCTGGATTTAATACCAGCCATGGAAGAAAAAGATGGAAAAGACAGGTTATCACGGGCCCTTAAGCCAATAGTTTCACCTGAAAATTTTAATAAATTAATCAGTAAAAAAACAGAAGGTTATAATCTGGTTGTAATTACAGGAGTGGGTAAAATCTGGCCCTTTGTAAGGTCTCATAATATACTTAACAATTTACAAAATGCAATTGAGAGTCTTACCGTCATTATGTTTTATCCAGGGATATATGATCAGCATGAGCTGTGTCTGTTTAATTTGTTTAAAGATGATAATTATTACAGGGCATTCAGGCTGGTATGATTACAGAAAGGACCAAACCTATGAAAATCAAAGAAGTATTTGAAAAAAAAATCGACAGAGAAATAAACGGTGTAGTCAAAGTAGAAAGGGACAAAGATAAAAAAGATGAAGAAGCTTTACGGGAATTTCAGGAAATTGATGAATTTGTAGTTACGAAAGAATTGAGAAGGCATTTCTATGAGTTCTATAAAAATTACAACTACTCTCTGGATCACAGTACAGAAAAGATTGGCTGCTGGATATCAGGATTTTTTGGTTCCGGAAAATCACATCTTCTTAAAATTTTATCGTGGCTCCTTGAAAATAAAGTAGTTGAAGGATTGCAGACTATAGAATCTTTCGAGAAAAAACTGTGTGATGATAAATTACTCTTTAATGAAATTAAAAGAGCAAGTAATTATTCTACTGATGCACTCCTTTTTAATATTGCTTCTAAAAGCTCATCGGAAGGAACAGAAGGGAAGAGTTCTATTGTTGAAGTTTTTATGAAGGTCTTTAATGAAAAGCAGGGTTATTGCGGAGAAATTCCATGGATTGCCGACATTGAAAGAATTATTGCAGAAGACGGTTATTTCGATTCATTTAAAGAGGCTTATAAAGAAATAACCGGTGAGGACTGGGAAAAAGCAAGAAAGAAAAACTATTTTATAAGAGACTACTTTATTAAGGCCCTGAGAAAAGCAAAAAGTGGTATGTCGGAAGAATCTGCAGCTCTTTTATTTGATAATGCAGAAAATAATTACAGTCTCAGCCCGGAAAAGTTTGCCGGAATAATTAAAGAATATCTTGATAAAAAAGGGAAAAATCATAGAATAGTTTTTATGGTTGATGAAATGGGATTTTATATCGGTGAAAATACCAGTTTAATGCTCAACCTTCAGACTGTCACGGAAAATCTTGGTATTTTTTGTAAAGGCAGGGCATGGGTCATAGTAACTTCTCAGGAAGCTATTGATAGTTTAACAAAGGAAAGGCTTAAAGATCAGGATTTTTCTAAAATACAGGGACGTTTCGATACAAGGATGAATTTATCCAGTTCAAATACAGATGAAGTTATAAAAAGAAGGCTTCTGGAGAAGAAATCCTTTGCAAAAGAAACACTGGAAATAACCTATAAGGATCACAGTGCAGGACTCAAAAATCTTATAAGTTTTTCTCCTAATACGGCAGGTATGAAGAGTTATCAGAATTATCAGGAATTTATTGAAGTTTATCCTTTTATACCATACCAGTTCAATCTCCTTCAGCATGTTTTCGAATGTATCCGCAAGTTCAGCCATGCCGGTAAGAACCTTTCTGAAGGAGAAAGGTCTATGTTAAATGCTTTCCATCTGGCATTAAAGGCTCACAGTGATTATGATATAAGCAGAATTATTCCTTTCCAGTTTTTTTACTCTACTGTCGAATCTTTTCTGGATGGTAATATAAAAAGAATTATTGAGCAGGCAAAAGAGAATGTTAATCTGGAAGATTTTGATGTAGAAGTTTTACAGGTACTCTTTATGATTAAATATGTAAAAGGAATGCCTGCCGATGTAGATAATCTGTCTACTCTTATGATAGAAACGATTGATGATGATAAAATTACTCTCAGAAATAAGATAAATGCCTCTCTTGCCAGATTGAAAAAAGAAATTTTAATTCAGCAGAACGGAGAATTATATGATTTCCTTACAGATGAGGAACAGGATGTAAACAGAGGAATAAAAGCTGTAAAGATAGACTTCGGGGAAATTATAACAGAGACTTCCAGAAGAATATTCGATGAGATCTATCCCGATAAAGCTTATAGATATTCTAAATTTAATATCTACAGTTTTTCCAGAGAAATTGATGGAAAAACCTTTGGAAAGGCCGGGGAAGAGCTGATTATTAAAATATTTACTCCTGAAAGCGGTGATTATCAAAGGGATGATGAAAGTTTTAAGATGCTTTCTATGGGAGGAAGTATTCTTCTCATACGTATGCCGAAGGACAGGAAGTATCTGGATGAGATTGAAGAAATACTTAAAACACAGGAGTATATAAAACAGAAGTCAGATATTCAAATCTCAGAAAATATAAGAAAAATTATAAATATAAAAAATGATGAGATTATTCAAAGGAAAAAAAGGGTGACAGGCCTTCTTGAAGAGGCACTCGAAGAAGCGGGGTATTATGTATCGCAAAATAAATTAACGCCGGAAGGAAACAGTGGGAAGGCAAAAATAGAAAACGCTCTGAAGGTTCTTGTTCAAAATACATTTCATAAACTTGAGTTTATAGGAAATAATATGACATCCGAGTCTGAAATTAAAGGTATATTATCAGGGAAAATTCAGCAGTCTCTTGGGCCTGGTAATAAAAAAGCGGAAGATGATGTGGCAAATTTTATAACACAGAAGTATGAATGGGAACACAGGCCTGTTACTATGAAAGAGATTAAAGAGAGATATCATAAAAAGCCTTACGGATGGGCAATACTGGATATTGCAGGAATTCTGGCTAAATTATTTTATGATAAAGTGATAAAGTTTGAGTACAGCGGAGAAGATCTTGAAGGCTCTGATAATAATCTCATCAATTATCTGACTAAAGAAAAGGAATTTGATAAACTGGTTATTCATAAAAAAAGCGGGCCAGGTGGAGATTTGATAGAGGCAGCTAAAAAGGCAGGGAAAGAAATATTCGACTGTATGGATCTTCCTGATGACGGGGATAAACTGTTTGAAGAACTGAATGAGGAAACTGTCAGGGAAGTAAGCAGTCTGAAACTTTTATTAAACTATTATAATAACACAGCCTATCCCGGAAAGGATATTCTGAAACATGGCATTTCATTATTCGGTGAAATATTATGTTTTAAAAAGGATATTTCGAAATTCCTCCAGACCCTTGTAGATAAAAAAGACGAATTAATCAAATGGAAAAAATCAGTATCGTCAGTTAAAGAGTTTTTTGACGGGAAACAGATGGAAATTTTTGATAGAGCTTTATACTGTCTTAAGATGTATGAAGATAATAAATTTAACCTGGAAGATGATGAAGTAAAATCTCATATCGGAGAACTTCAGGCTATTGTAAACGAGCAGTCTCCTTATTCTAAAATTAAAGATATTCCTTACTGGGAACTGAAGTTTAAGGAAAAGTATGTAATCATGTTAGCCATAGAAAAAGATGTGATAAAAAATCAGATAGAGGAAGACTGGAAGATTGTAGAGTCAAATATTAAAGAAAATGATAAAGACTTTGAAGCTGAATTGAGGAAACCCTTTGAGGATCTTATAAAAACCGTAGAAAAGGCGGAGAATTTTAATCTCTCCAACTTTAAAGCAAAAGGGAATGATTTGATAAAGAAAAGTCTTGTAAAGATAAATGGAAAGTATAATAAACCTTTTGTTACCGGCACTACGGTTACACAGCCGGGAATAGATCCCGGCCCCTTAGTATTAAGTCCTGTAGAATTAAGCCCTGTAAAAATAGCAGGACATAAGAAATTGCTTAAGAGTGAACAGGATGTTGAAGAGTATATCAGTAAGTTAAGAGATGCGCTGAAAAATGCTATGAAGGGGGATAAAATGATATTGCTGACGTGATGGATTTGGGTTTTGGGTTTTGGGTTTTGGGTGTTGGGTTGAGATTTGAAGTGTATTATTAAGTAATTTTATGACTTAATTTCGTAATTCTGAATGCACTGCCTTCAGAATTGGCAGGGGCCTGTTATTGACTTATGTATTTTTTATAAAGAAATAAAGTAATTATGTATTTACTGTAATTATGGTATCTGATATACTGAATAATGAAAGAAGGTGTTATATATGCCAAAGCTAAAAGAGCATGAGAAGCTTATAAATCTAAAGGTAAAGAAAGATTTTCATTATAAGTTAAAGTTACAGGCTTTAAAAGAAAATACTACTATGCAGGCTTTAATAACAAAGGTAATGGGAAAATATATTTCCGGGGGAGAAGATGAATTGATAATAGAACCTGTTAATGAAGATGAACTTACAAAAGAAGAAAGAGATGCCATAGAAGAAGGTAGAAGAGACATGAAAACAGGAAATTATCAGGAAATGGAAGAGGCTTTTAAAGATTTATTATGACTGTAAATGTTACAGGCAGGGCCAGGAAAGATATATCTAAATTAGATAAAACTATTATTCACAGGATTTATAAGGCAATTGGGAAGCTAAGAAAAGAAATTGCAAAGTTTAAAAGATTAAAAGGGGCAGGTAAAACCAATAGCTTAAGAGTGGGAGACTACAGGATTATTTTTGAGATAACAGGAGATACTATAAATATTCTTAATGTAGAGCATAGGAGAGAAGTTTATAGAGACCTGTAATAATATTTCCTATGACTTTGCGAAGAGAAATTGAAAATGGAACAAATAAAAGAAGTTATCAAAAAGTTTGATGAAAAAAGAAAAAAAGAAGATGAAGAACAGAAAAAATTCTATCAATGGGCAGAAAATCTGGCAAAGGAAAAAGGATTAACTCCTATGACCCCAGAAGAAATTGCGCTTTTAAAAATAAACCCTGGAGTTGAGAAAATTTGAAAATTCATAAGGAAGTAGATGAACATGAATAAATCTGCAATAAAGAATTTTGCCGTAAATGCAAGGAACAAACTGATTGAAGCAGTAAAGAGAAAAGCCTTTGAACTGGGGATAAGGGAAAAGGAAATTAAGGAATTACAGGAAGTATCAAGTGATGGCATCGTTATTGACGGAAGGATATTCAATAAAGATATAAAAGCACAGAGAGTAAAACTGGTAAATAAAATTAAAGAAGCCGGCTATGAACAGGTTGTAGAAGAAGTTTCTTATACCTGGTTTAACAGGTTTATTGCTCTGCAGTTTATGGAAGTAAACAGGTATTTTGAGCATGATTTGAATATACTGTCTTCTCTTAACCCTTCGGTTATTGCTTCTAAAGCGGTGAATTATCTTCCTCTGGATAAAGAGAAAATAAAAAATCTTGTTTTTGATAATAAAGATGAAGAATTATATAAAGAGCTTATAGTGGCACAGTGTAATGTCCTTTATAAGACAATGCCTTTTTTGTTTGAAGAGATAAATGATTATACAGAACTCTTATTTCCCGGAGGACTCCTCAATCAGGATTCCCTTATAAGGGAAATGGTTGATACCATACCGGAAGAGGACTGGAAGGAAGTTGAAATTACAGGGTGGCTTTATCAGTTTTATATATCTGAGAAGAAGGATGAAGTTTTTTCAAATCTAAAGAAAAATATAAAGATATCAAAAGAAAATATCCCTGCTGCAACACAGCTTTTTACACCGAAGTGGATTGTAAAATATATGGTTGAAAATTCCCTGGGAAGACTCTGGATAGAGGCCCATCCTGATAAAGAACTTCAGGATAAGTGGAAATATTATATAGAACCGGCAGAACAGGAGCCGGAAGTGCAGAAGCAATTAGATGAGATTATAGATAAGAATATAAAGCCGGAAGATATAAAAGTTCTTGATCCTGCGATGGGTTCAGGTCATATTCTTGTATATGCCTTTGAGGTTTTATCGGAGATTTATAGAAGTGCCGGCTATTCGGAAAAGGAAATACCGAAGTTAATTCTTACGAAGAATTTATACGGCCTTGATATTGACGACAGAGCAGGCCAGTTAGCAGGTTTTGCTCTTATGATGAAGGCCAGAGAATATGATAGTGAGATATTTAAAGAAGATTTTCAACTTAATCTTTGTTCAATTCAGGAATTTTTTGTAGATATGGAAACATCACTGCAGGGCTATCCTGATTTGAAGAGATTGTGCGAGCAGTTTATTGACGGTAAGGAATATGGTTCTTTAATTGAGGTCAGGGATTTTGATGTGGATAAGGTAAGGGAGGAATTAGAGAGGTTTAAGAAGGAATGTGATTTGTTTTCTCATCCTGTTCTGGAGAAGGTTGAGGGGATTGTGAAGCAGGGGGGAGTTTTGGCCGGGAAGTATGATGTGGTTGTTACTAATCCGCCTTATATTGGCGGTGGAAATATGAATACAAAATTAACAGACTTTGTTAAGAGAAATTTCTCTGATTCAAAAAGTGATTTATTTGCATGTTTTATTGAAATATGTATAAATTTTACACAAAAAGCAAAAATGATAGCGATGATTACTCAACACTCCTGGATGTTTTTATCTAGTTTTCAAAAATTGAGAGAAAGATTGCTGGCTTCAAATACCATTTCTTCAATGGTTCATCTTGGTGCAAGGGCTTTTGCGGAAATTGGAGGAGAAGTTGTCCAAAGTACATCTTTTATTCTTATAAAAACAGATATAAATAAATATAAATCTACATTTGTAAGACTTGTAGATTTGAATAATCATATTCAAAAAGAAGAAGAATTTTTGAAAAAAAAATATAGATATAAAAGTATGCAATTAGATTTTTTAAAAATTCCTGGAACACCTGTTGCTTATTGGGTAAGTAGTAAAATAATAAAGATTTTTAATGAAAGTAAGACAGTAAAAGAATTTGCTGATTCGTGTATTGGGATGAGAACCGGTGATAATGTAAGATTTTTGCGTTATTGGTTTGAAGTTTCTATTATAAAAGTAGGGCTTTATTTTCAATCATCAGAATTAGCACAGGAGAGTCATTTAAAATGGTTTCCTTATTGTAAGGGTGGAACATTTAGAAAGTGGTATGGAAATAACGAATATTTAGTAAATTGGGAAAATGATGGTTTTGAAATCAAAGAAAATACTAAATTGATTTATCCACAGCTTGGAGATAATTTAGGTTGGAAAATTAGTAATGAGCATTATTACTTCAAAAGAGGTATTACATGGTCAGGAGTCACAATGAATACATTTGGTGTCCGTTGTTACGATGTTGGAATGATTTTTGATTCAGGTGCAAATGGATTATTTGTATTTGATGAAGAATATTATTATTATTTTGCTGGAATATTAAATACAAAGATTATAGATGAGTTTATTAGAATAATAAATCCAACAATAAATACAGGCTGTGGAGTTATTGCTAAATTACCTGTACTTTTATCTCAAAAAAAGAAAATATGTGTAGATGAACTTGTTAAACAAAACATTTCTATCTCCCGCCTGGACTGGGACTCCTTCGAAACCTCATGGGACTTCCAGCTTCACCCGTTCATTCAACATAAAACAGACGGCAAGATCGAATCAGCCTTTAATTCTTGGAAATCCTTGACAGAATCCCAATTCACCACCCTCAAATCCGACGAAGAAGAATTGAATCGTCTCTTCATCGAAATATACGGCCTTCAGGACGAACTCACTTCTGAAGTGGAAGATAATGACATAATAATTAGAAAAGCAGATCTCGAAAGAGACGTTAAATCCTTCCTCTCCTATGCAGTGGGCTGTATGATGGGCCGTTATTCCCTCGACCTGCCCGGCCTTGCCTTTGCAGGAGGAGAATTCGATAAAAGCAAATACAAAATTTTCCCTGCAGATGAAGACGCCATAATCCCTGTTCTTGAAGATGGCTGGTTTGAAGATGATATTGTCTCAAGATTTTCCGAATTCGTAAAAATAACCTTCGGAGAAAATTATTACAGTGAAAACCTGGAATTCATAGCAAAAGCCCTTGGAAAAAAGGACAATGAAACGGCAAAAGAAAGGATTAGAAAATACTTCCTCAAAGATTTCTATAAAGATCATTTAAAAATATACAAAAAACGTCCCATATACTGGATGTTTACCTCAGGCAAAGAACAGGCCTTTAATGCACTTGTCTACATGCACAGATATGATAAATACACTATAGCAAGGCTTCGTAAGGACTATCTCCATGAGCTTCAGGCAAAGATAGACAGGAATATAGAATTTCTGGAGAAGGAAAATGAAAAGAAGAAGCTGAGCAGAATGTATAAACTTCAGGAAGAACTCCGTAAATATGACGAAATTCTGAAACATTATGCAGATATGCAGATTGAAATAGACCTTGATGACGGTGTGGTAGTAAATTACGGGAAATTCGGGAAACTGCTTGCCGGGATTTGAGCAGCAATTAAACTTCCTGACCCAGCACCCAGCACCCAGCACCCAACACCTATTACTATAAATTTTGATTATCCCTTAGATTTTCTATTTCTTCCAGGGTTAATCCTGTTATATCAACTATGCCATCTAAAGGATAACCCTTTTTAATTAACTTTTGAGCTATTTCAATTTTACCTTCAATCCGTCCTTCAATCCGTCCTTCAATCCGTCCTTCTTCTCTGGTTTCTTCAAAAACAGTTTCAAGCATAATAATCCCTCCTTCATCAATTTCAATTTTTACATCTATTTTTTTATATTTAGCATATCCTTTCAGCCACATTCCCAGAAAACGTCTGAGATTACTATCTTCAAGAAGATTAATTTTATCCTGCAGTTTCAGAGCTTTCTCTTTACTTTCTTCTTTTTTTGTTGAAATAAGGAAAGACAGTATTGCCGCCAGAAGGTTATTATCAAAATTACTTAATTTATCCAGTTTTTCTTTCTCATCCTGTAACTCCCTGAATGTCAGTTTATAAGTCTCAAATTTCGGAATATATTTCAGTAACCTTTTATAGGGTTTTATGATTAAATCTTCTATACATACCGGCGCTGTTAAACTGTATTTATCAGTATATATCAGAACAGGAAATACAGGAGGCAGCATATCATTACTTTTAACCTGCTCTGTGTCTATTAATTCCTGATAGAAAAGCAGTAGATAGAGTAAAATTCTCATTGTTATAAAACGGTCCGGTGAACTTTGAAATTCGTATAAAATATACAAATAGGCACACTCACCGTTTTTCATATTTAGTTTTACGATCATATCTGTTTCACGGTCTTTGAAAGTCTCTGTAACAAAAGAAGTTCCTGGAGTTTCAATTTTATTGAAATCTACATCTGCTATAAATTCCTGGTCTTCCACAAATCCTGTGAGAAAGTTTTTGACTATCTCAGGTCTGGAAAAAAGTTTTTTAAATGTATGATCGTGAATATTGTGTTCTTCCATACTTATCAGACCTTCCCTGTTTTTGGCGTACCATACAGATAATGATCATGTTCCTTTGACCAGTCTTCAGGGCCTTCAACTGTTCCGGTAAGATTATCAAGTACATCCCAGAGATCCTTCTCATGCGAAGTTTTTTTATATTCAATAGTTACAACATAGTGGGTATTAGGCTCTAAATCGACAGGTTCCTCAGGCATAAAAACTTTACCGTCAAAAATTACATTTAATGTTTTAATCATATTAATCACCCTTTATAATAATACTACTAATTTTTTTATAAATCAATAAAAAAAGATATTAATGACGGGAAGAACCATTTAGTTAAATACTCATGCTCTGGTCAGTAAGAATCTATAACCCATCACCAAACACCCTTCCATAACTTTCCATTTTATGATAATATAAAAAAAGAGGATAAAATTAAAGTGAATATATTTCCGGATCTGGAAGTAGACTTAAAAAAAATATTTATGGGAGAAGAGTGATAGGTGATGGGTGATGGGTGTCAGATGTTGGGTGATTAGTATTGAATGATAGTCATCAGATATTTAGTAATAAATAACCCAAAACCCAAAACCCAAAACCCAAAACCCAAAACCCAAAACCCAAAACCCAACAAAATTATGCATCAACTTAAAATAAAAGAACTTTTACAAAATCTCTTCAGCAGCTCGAAAATCTCTGAAGAAAAAAGACATATAGTTTTCTGGTACGATGAAGAAAAGACCTATGAAGAACATATAAATGAACTGGCACCGGATAATGTTAAAATCCACATTCTTACAGAAAAGAATAATTTCATTACAAAAAAATTACTCGAATATGATGATAAAGAAAGTAATTATTTAATCTATTCCCCTTTGAAAAAACCGGAAAATAAAGACAACTGGCTTTTAGATATTTTACTTTATTCCAGAGAATTTAGCCCTGATGAAATTTCCATAATAGCCGGCGATATTGGTATAACAGATAATTCACTCAAAGTCCTCATAAAAAAATACTATGGTTTTTTTAAAAATAAAGAAAGATATGAAAAATTAAAAAAGACTGTTTCAACCTGGTCTGAAGATACTATAGAACTTGGCATAATGAGTGTTATCTGTAAAGAAAAAGTCCCTCTTTTTGAAGATTTATTGAGAAAAATTTTTATAGAAGGACTCGATGAAGAAAATAAAATTATCCAGGAAATGAAAAAATATTCAATAGATGACAGGTTATGGTATTATTCGGAAAAATATTATGGTTATAACGGTGAGCCTGATATAAAAAACTTTTTTAAATCAATAGCTCTTACAGCACTTTCAGATCAGATAAGAGGGGAACTGCCTGTCATATGGAAACAGAATAGCTTGAAAAATAAGAGTAATTCTTTAATATTCAGCACACACTGGATGAATGACAAAACACAGTTTGAAGAATTTAATAAACTGTCTGGAAAATTATCGGAAGAGCTTAAGATTAAAGATCATATTAAAGACCGGGATACAGATATAGATAAATATATTGAATGTGATGTTTTCTCTGTGTTTGATGAATTTATAATCACTTATATTATTGAAAAACTAAACAGCAGATCTCTGGAATATGAAAGATTTAAAGATATTATAAATAAGAGAAAAACAAAGCACTGGTATGATGAATTCAAACATATTTACACTGCCCTTGAAGAAGCAATAAATTTATTTCTCCTTATGAAAAAATACAATAATGGCTTTGAAAGACCATGTGATTTAATGAATGCCTATGTTAAAGAATATTATAAAGTGGATCAGGCCTACAGAAGATTTTATACAGCCTATGATCAAAGAGAAGAGAATATTCTGAAAAGACTGCAGGAGTTAGTGGAAAATATTTATAAAAATGAATATTTGAAAAAAATATGTCTGGCCTGGTCAGAACTCATTGAGAAAGAATTGTACCATAACTGGAATATCCGTGATATAAATCATCAAAAAGATTTCTACAGGGATAATATAAAACAGGTTATCAAAAAAGATGAGAGAAGTAAAATATTTGTGATTATTTCCGATGGACTCAGATATGAAGTGGCAGAGGAATTAACGGTCAAACTCAATAAAGAAGAAAAAATAAAAGGTGATGCCGCTATTGAATTTATGTCAGGAGTTATACCTTCCTCTACAAAACTCGGTATGGCAGCCCTTTTGCCCTGTGAAAAAATAGAAATTACCGAAAAAGGGGAAGTAAAAATAGACGGAGAAGATATGTCAGGCTCTCCTCAAAGAGAAAAAATATTGAAAAAAGCCTTTGAATCTTCTAAAGTTGTTACATATTCAGATTTAAAAGAGTGGAGTACCGCTAAATTAAGGGAAGAACTCGGCTCAATCAGAGTAGTTTATATTTATCATAATACCATTGATGCTCTTGGAGATAAGAGTATAACGGAAAATCAGGTTTTTAATGCTGCTCTGGATGCTATTAATGATATTACTGACTGTGTTAAAAAACTGGTTAATTATATATCGGCAACAAATATATTGATTACAGCAGATCATGGTTTCCTCTATACGAGAGATCCTGTTATGGAATGCAATAAAGTCGATATAAAAACAGCCGGCACAGTAGATGAAAAGAAACGTTATCTTCTTGTAAAAGGCGATGTAGCAGAACAGGGCACTCTTGCTATTGATATGAATTATATTTCAGATTGTAAATATAAAGTTATTGTACCAAAAGGAGGACATATCTTTAAAACTCCCGGAGCAGGTTTGAATTATGTTCATGGAGGAGCCAGTCTGCAGGAAATAGTTATTCCCCTTATAAAATTTAAAGCTAAAAAAGAGTATAAAAAAGAAAAAGTGCAAGTTAAATTGACAAATACAACCAGAAAAATAACTAATAATAAATATACTCTGAATTTTTTCCAGACTGAAAAGATCACGGAAGAGAGATTGCCTGTGACATTAAGATTATCTCTGTGGGATATGGAAGAAAATAAACAGATTTCCGATGAAAAGATACTCATTGCCAACAGTACCTGTGAAAATGCCTCTGACAGGGAATTCAAGGTAATACTGACACTTAAAGATATGAAATATGATAAAAATAAGGATTATTATCTGAAGTTAGAAGATGAAGCAAATAAGGACACAATTCCCTTTAGAATTAATCTTGCTTTTACTAATTTGTTTGGGTGATGGGTGATGGGTGTTGGGTGTTAGGTGTTGGGTTAAAAGAGAAAGGAACCTGTATGATAAAGAGTTTTCGAGATTTAGAGGTCTGGCAATATGGTATTCGGTTGGTAAAAAAAATATATCTTGTTACAGCTAAATTTCCTAAAGAAGAAACTTATGGATTAATGTCCCAGATGCGCAGATCGGCAGTATCTATACCATCGAACATTGCAGAAGGTAAAGGTAGACAAACAAGAAATGAATATATTCGTTTTTTATATATAGCTTCAGGTTCTATTGCCGAATTAGAGACTCAAATAGTTATTGCTAAAGAATTATCATATATAGATATCAAAATGGAAGAGGAACTTATAAAAGAATATTTGAACCCGGTAACAAAAATGATAAAAAAACTTATAAATAGTTTACAAAATAACCCGGAACCTACAACCCAGAACCCACAACCCACAACCCCAAACCCAAAACCCAAAACCCAAAACCCAAAACCCAAAACCCAAAACCCAAAACCAAAGGAGTAAACCTTATGGATATAGATACCCTTTTAAATACACATTATGCCGGAAGAGTTGTAAGAAAAGATCTGACAAAAAAAGTGAAAGAAGGCTATAATGTCCCTGTTTATGTACTGGAATATTTACTGGGTATGTACTGTGCCAGTGATGACGAAGGAGCTATCAGAGAAGGATTGGAACAGGTTAAAGGCATACTTGCCAATAATTATGTCCGGCCTGATGAATCGGAAAAAATAAAGTCTAAAATAAAAGAACTGGGCAGCTATACTATTATAGATAAAGTCACAGTGAAATTAAATGAAAATAAAGACAGATATGAAGCAGAGTTTTCCAACCTGGGTATTAAAGGCATTGAAATGGAAGGAAACTATATAAAAAAGTTCGACAAACTCCTGGCCGGCGGTATATGGTGTATTTTAAATATGGGTTATTTTTATGATGAACTGAAAAGCAGCGGGTCTCCTTTTACCATAAATGATTTAAAACCAATACAGATGCCAAATATGGATATGAATGAAATTTTTGAAGGACGGAAACATTTTACAAAAGATGAATGGATTGATGTTTTATTACGTTCTTCCGGCCTTGAACCGGAACATTTTACACAGAAAGTAAAATGGCATTTTCTTACCAGGCTGATACCTCTGGTGGAAAATAATTATAATATGTGTGAGCTTGGCCCCAGGGGAACGGGAAAATCTCATATATATAAAGAGATATCACCTTATAGCGTTCTGGTTTCCGGCGGACAGACAACTGTGGCAAATCTCTTTTATAATATGTCCCGTAATATTATAGGCCTGGTGGGATTATGGGATGTTGTGGCTTTTGATGAAGTAGCAGGCATAAAATTTAAAGATAAAGACGGAATACAGATAATGAAGGACTTTATGGCATCAGGATCTTTTGTAAGAGGGAGAGATCAAAAAAATGCCAATGCTTCTATGGTATTTATAGGAAATATTAATCAGAGCGTAGATTTTCTTATAAAGACTTCTCACCTGTTCATACCTTTTCCTGAGGAAATGAATAGTGATACGGCATTTTTTGATAGAATGCATTATTATCTTCCCGGCTGGGAAATACCTAAAATGAGACCTGAATATTTTACAGATAGATTTGGTTTTATAGTAGACTATCTGGCGGAATATTTAAGAGAAATGAGAAAGACTTCTTTTACTGATGTCTTAGATAGATATTTCAGAATAGGAAATAATTTAAATCAAAGAGATGTAATAGCAATCAGAAAAACTGTTTCCGGTCTTGTGAAGCTCCTTTATCCCGATGGTAATTTCTCCCGTGAAGATATAAAGGAAATCCTGGAATATGCTCTCACAGGGAGAAGAAGGGTTAAAGAACAGTTAAAGAAAATCGGCGGTATGGAATTTTATGATGTCCATTTTTCATATATAGATAATGAAACTATGGAAGAACATTTTGTATCGGTCCCGGAACAGGGTACAGGGAAATTAATTCCTGAAGGGCCGGGTAAACCGGGGCATGTCTATACTGTAGCAAGGGGCGACACTATGATTGGAGTATATAAAATTGAATTACAGATAGTTTCCGGCACAGGGAAACTTCAAAGGAGCGGCTTCGGGACAAATAGCAGTGCAAAAGAGAGTGTTAATGTGGCTTTTAATTATTTTAAAGCTACTTCGAAACAGATCAGCACCTCTATAAATACTAAAATCAAGGATTATAATTTACATGTACAGGATCTTCAGGGTGTTGGACTTCCTGAAGATTTAACGTTACTTGCTTTTATTTCATTGTGTTCCGGCGGAATGGAAAGAGCTGTTCAGGAGCAACTGGTTATACTGGGAGGCATGAGTATAGGAGGAACAATAACCAAAGTGCCTGAACTTGCAAACAGTCTTCAGGTCTGTTTTGATGCCGGTGCGAAGAAGGTTTTACTTCCTCTCTCTTCGGCAGTAGATATTGCCACAGTGCCGCCCGAGCTTTTTGCAAAGTTTCAGACGAGTTTTTATCAGGATCCTGTGGATGCAGCTTATAAGGCTCTGAGTGTCGGGTGATGGTGTTGGGTGTTGGGTGATGGGTGATGGGTGTTAGGTGTTGGGTGATGGTATATTGTGTATTACAAAATCAGAGGTAAAAGAGGAAGTTATGTAATCCCTGAGAAAACAGTAAGAAATATAAAAAATATAAAGTCTGGAAGTGAAGTGCATGGTAAAAATAAATACACATGAAGAACTCTCTATGGCAATGTTCAATAGAGAAGCAGAAATAGTTGTGAGAAGTCCTGAACTGATGAGGAAAATAAGGCTATTATTTTACATATACCAGACGGAAGATTGGCTTAAAAAAGATAAGAGAAATATTTTGTTACCCATATTTTACTTACCAGTATTCCTTGCTGGCTATTTTCTGAGCAGATTTTATGACCCCTTCTACATTACTTATAAATTATACAGGAGTTATTTACCGGACACAAGCTTTGCTGGTCAGAAAAATCTATTCAAATCTACCGATAAACGATGTAAGTCTATGGATAAATGTTTCTGTAATTCTCTCTCCGATTGACTGATAACATTATCTGGAGTCATTGTTGAGCCAGTCATCCCATGATTACTACCCACAACCGTAGAACATCTTGCAATGAGTATCTCTTTGACCTTTTAACCCAACACCCAACACCCATAACCCTTAACCCTTAAAAGATGCTTGACAGAGCATTAGTTTTTTTATCTTATTCACCACAGATAAGAGGAAAAAAAAATATTTATAGAACTAATAATAGAACTAATACAAGAACTGAAGTAAAATTTAATTGATGAAAGGATGATTTTTTTGTCTCAAAGTAAAATTATTCTGTTAATTACTGGTCTTTTATTATTATCATTTATTTTAGTCAGCTGTGGTGACGACACTGCAACACCTGTCTATGTACCCACACCTTCAACAGGAGATATAAATACATTTATTGACAATCTTAAAAATAACGGATTTATTGTACAGGAAGGGCATTTTGCCAGAACAGATTTAATAAAACTGTGTGAAGAAGGTAAATCGCCGAATTGTAATGGAAATAATTATAATACACCATATTTCACATGTGATATGCCAAAATCTCCAGGACAGACAGTGGATGACTATATGGTGGATACAGATGGATATGCGAAAGGTTTCAGAATGCGCCCGGATGAAGCTATCCTGATTATAGGGAAAACACCTCCTGAAATGCTATTTTTCAACTATCCTCTTTTTTTACACACAAGGCAGAATTCTCTCTTTACAGGTAAAACCATAACAGGATCGACTGTTTATCCTTTAGTAGTCGGTTCAGGCGATACTGCCAGAAGAATACTTTTCGGAGGACTGGGAGATACTATTAATATTGCATCTATAAGTACACAGGGAACACCGGGCGGGACAGCAGGTAATCCCTATAATCAGCAGTTTATCATTATAGAAACTCCTGATCGCAATACTGATACAAATATCCGCAGTGTGGCTCAAAAATCAGGTTATCCTCAGACTGTTCTGAATACAGGGGTTATTCCTTCATCAGTGGTAAAACTTGGTATTACTCAGGATGCAGATAGCCTGGGTTTGGGAAACAGGAATGCCATGTTTATCGATGAACAGGCATGTCAGGCTTATATAGCCAATCCACCTGTGAGGGTATTCAGAATTACACCTTCCAAACAGGGCCAGTTAAATCCTTTCGATACGCCGGAACTGAAAAAGCGCGGTAACGGCATAACCGAGATGGATTACCTTCCTTCTCTCAGTGAACTCAGGAAAGCAATTTTAAATAAATACAAAGACTATAAAGCACGGGAGCTTACAACAGATATATGGATCAACGAGAGTTATCCTGCCATACAGATGGGACTCGATAATCTCGGAGAAAGTCGTGATACAACCTATCTGGGAACAAATAATGATCCGAATATTGCAAATCCTGTAACCCTTCCTGATGATCCGAACACATTTTTTATTGTTTATGGCGTCAATCATGTGAAAACAGGTAAGGTTACCTATTCAAATTTTGTCATATACGGTTCTGTGATGATAAATGGTGTTATAGGAGTTGATAGCAGTCAGTTTACAGGCAGTGCCAGTGATTACATGCCGGGCAATCCCGGTGCCGATTATCTCTATGCCTGGAAGGTTTCACGCCATGCAAACGGAGATCCTCACTGTGCAGAAGTTCCTTTACCTGAAAACTCCAATGACCTTTATGGCATAGGGACTGACGACCCTTTGTTTGTAGGTTTTAGAGCATATCTTGAACCAGGGACAAAAGTAGGACCTGTATGGCAGGAACTTGTATATGACAGGGTAATCAGGTTCAGTAAATAAATTCGAGGTAACAGGTTACTGGTAAAGGGCAACACCGGTAACCTGTAAATATTTATCCCGGACTAAAAGAATAAGAGGTTAATAAAGTGATTATATGGATAATAGTATTTATAGCAAGTCTCCTGGTTTTAATAAAAAGTTCCTCTTATTTTGTGGATTCTGCAGAAAAAATAGGCCTTTCTCTCGGCATATCTCCCTTCATAATAGGTCTGAGCCTTGTAGCGGCAGGAACATCATTACCTGAACTTGCTTCTTCTATTATTGCAGTATTGGAAGGTTCACCTGAAATAGTGGCAGGAAATGTTATTGGTTCCAATATAAGTAATATATTTTTTATACTCGGTATTACAGTCATAATAAGTAAAAAGATAAATATCAATTATGAAATAGGAAAGGTCGATATACCTTTACTTGTATTTTCAGCTTTTTTATTTACAGTAACAGTATGGGACGGAGTTTTTAATCTATATGAAGCCCTTATCTGTATTGGAGGACTTGCTATATATCTTTCCTATACTGCAACAAACCTGTCAAAAGAAAAACAGGATTTATTAACTCACTCAAAACTTCCGAAGCAAAAATTAAAAAAAACTTCAGAAGATTTAGAAAATCTGAATTTTTTCGAGAGATTACTTTATTTTAAAACAGGCTGCGAGAAAGAAAGATTTAAAAAACTTCTTGGAAAAGGCAGAAATTTTGCTGATTTTTTTACAAAAAAAAATATTCACAGCAAATCCTGTTCTAACATGAAATCATCCTTTTTCGCTCAGATTATCTATTTCAGAGGTTATGAAGATTTTAAAGATAAATTCTTACAGATTATAGAAAACAGTTTTTCTCTTGGACATACATTAACTCTCCTGGAAGAAAGTCAGAAAAAATCTCCTGTAAAATCTCCTGTAAAAGAATTTATTATATTACTTACAAGCAGCTTTTTCATTTATCTGGGAGCAAAATACACTGTTGATTCTATTATAAAACTCTCAGAAATATTTAATATCGGTAAAGAAATTATAACAGTCAGTGCATTATCAATTGGAACTTCCTTACCGGAACTTATGGTAAATATTTCTGCCAGCAAAAAGGGAAATTTTGACATAGTTGTAGGAAGTATTCTGGGTTCAAATATATTCAATACCTTTGCCGTCATGGGTATTTCCGGTCTTCTGGGAAATCTTCCCATAACTTCAACTATATTAACCCTGGGACTACCTGTTATGTTGATGGCTACAGGCATATTTGTTATTATAGCTCATGACAGGGAACTTACTCTCTGGGATGGATGGATGGCTTTACTCTTCTATGCTCTTTTCATAGAAAAGCTTTTTAACTGGTTTTAATCAGGGGATGCTCTTCAAAAGTGAGTATAATGACGCGTGACTCGTCACGCGTCATTATATTACCCTACTTTTTAAGTGTCTCAATAGCTTTTATCATAACAAGCTTTGAAAGAGGGGCATCTTCTCTCTGCAGTGCTTCCTGAATGTCAGGAATTCCTTCTTTCATAGAGAGTTCTTCCATAGAGAGTGCAGCAAGACCTCTCACAAAACTATCATCATTCTTTAAATAACCTGTTAAGATTTTTTCATAGTCTTTATTGCCGAATTTTATCATACCATAAAGAGATGCCAGTTTTTCATAGTCTGTGCCAGAAGTCTGTTCATAAATATCATGTAATTTCCCTTTTATATGTTCAGAACCGAGATCTGACAGAGCAATTATTGATGATGCCTTTACAAGGGCATCTGATGATCCGAGTGCTATGGTTAATTCTTCCGTTGCTTCACTGCATCCTGTTCTGCCGAGAGCTATTCCTGAAAAAGCCTTTGCCCATGAATCTGCTTCCCCTTTATACTTTTCCAGAATCTCTGCCGATGTATTTTTATCTTTAAGGATCATAAGTGAAAAAGCGGCTGTTCCCCTGACAAAAGGATCTTCATCGCCTAAAGCTTTTAGAAGAATAGAAGAGCTGTTCTTATCAATAAAACCTGTGCATATTGCAGAAGCTGCTCTTATGTTTCCACTTTTATCATTCATAAAAGAAACTATTTGTTTGAAAGATTGCTCATCATTCATAGATGTAAGAGATACAATAGCGGCAACTTTTACATTCTCATCACTGTCTAAAAGGGCTTTACGTAACACAGGAATTACTTTTTCTCCTCCTATACCGGCAAGGCTGTATATTACAGTTTCCCTCATAGAAGGATCCTCACTCTGTAAGAGTTTTAACAGTGTGTCTGTAGAAGCTTCTGCTTTTAAATATCCCATGGCTGTTACAAGATAATATAAAATATCTTTATTTGTTTCATCTTTAAAGAGTTTTAATAAGGGCTCCACTGCTCTTTTATCACCTGTATATCCAAGGGCATAAATCATAGCAGATTTACCTGTTGCTTCCCGTTCAAGCTCAATTGCTTCAATAAGAGGTTCTACTGCATCTTTTGATCTGAAATATACAATAGACCATGCAGCAGTTTCTCTTATATAAGGAGTTTCATCTTTAAGAGCTTTTATTAATACAGGGATAGCTCTTTCGTCTCTTATATATCCAAGGGATGAAAGGGCTGTACTCCTTACAGACTGATCCTTATCATTTGCAAGTTCTATCAGAGGTTCCACTGCTTTTTTGGATTTTAAATTACCAAGAGTAGATGCAGCATAGATACGAATATCAACATTACTGTCTTTCAATGCTTTTATAAGATGGTCAATTGCTTTTTCTCCGCCTGCTGTGCCGAGAGAAGATATGGCAGCCTGTCTTACACTTAAATCACTATCATCCATGACAGAAATAAGAGCATTAAATACATCATCACCCTTATAATTCCCAAGTGCATAGGCAGCTGCATTTCTTACGCCGGGATCCTGGTCTTTTAAAGCTTTTATAAGAGGTTCTTTTGCTTCATCCAGGACAAATCCTCCGAGAGAATAAATTACTGACTGTCTTACTGAAGGATTGGTGTCGCTTATAAGTAAAAGAAGTGCTGAAATTTCCTCTTTATCATTAACCTGTTCCTTTGATGCAGCCCTTCTGTTTGCCAGTAATGTTCCAAGAGCAGTAGCTGCAGCAGATCTTACATCTCCGTTCTGAGATTTTAATAGAGACATAAGAGGTTTAATTGCCCTGTTATCACCAAGATTTTGCAATGCATATATGGCAGAAGTCTGGAGATCTCTGTTATCTATGTTTGCTATAATGGCATCATATACTTCCTGTCCTTTGAAGTAAGAGAGATAATTCAAAATGGTGGCTTTTACATTTATGCTGGAATCTTCTTTCAGTGCTTTGAGCATTGGTTTTATTGCTTCCTGGCTCTGAAGATTTCCCAGTGATGTAGCAGCAGCAGAACGGACAGATTCGTCTCCATCGTTAAGAAGGAGTTTTATCAATAGAGGGGCCCCTTTTTTTATCTGTCTGTCTCCAATAGTATATGCAACAGAAGAACGAACTGTACTTGAAGTGTCTTCCAGAGCTTCTAAGAGAGCTTTTGCAATAGAACCATCTTCATCTTCCTGCCAGTAATTAAGACTTGATGCAGCTACAGAGCGGACATTACTGCTTTTATCCTCTTTAAGGGCTTTTATAATAGCTATTTTTGCTTTTTCTTTTCCTGTGCTGCCAAGGGAAGATGCACAGTTACTGCGGACATTTTCATTGATGTCTTTCATTAAAAGCTCTATGATTTTTGCTGTAACTTCATCATCTTTGTAATTGTTTAGAGAAGATACACATGCCGCTCTCACTGAAGGATCTGTATCATCTGTACCTGCCAGAAGTAATCCTCTTACCTTATCATTACCTGTATAGGAGCCAAGGGTATATGACACAGAGGTACGAACCAGAGGGCTTGTATCCTTCATAGCTTCACATAATACTTCCAGAACTCCTTTTTCAGCAGTAAAACCTGCAAGGGTTGAAGCAACTGATGTGCGGATATTTTCATCTTTATCTTTCATTAATCCAATCAGAGCAGGCAATACTCTGGAAGACCTGTTAGAAAGAGAAGATACGGACCAGGATCTGACAGTAATATCACTGTCTTTCAGTGATTTAATCAGTGCATCTTCAACCTCAGAGCCTGTATAATAATATAGAGTTGAAGCAGCAGCACTTCTTACTGTTCCTTCTTTATCATTTAACAGTAAATTTATGAGAGGTTTTACTGCTTTCTCATCATTTAAAGAAGCAAAACAGTAGACAGCATTGGCTCTTACATCACTGTTTGAATCCTTGAGCATATTCAATAATGGCTCAATTACTTTGGTGCCTCCTGTTGTTGAAAGATTTGCAAGAGAGGAGACCGCAGCATTTCTTACATCACTTTCCTTATCATCAAGGACTTTAAGGAGAGCATCTATAACGGGAGCTTCGTTATAATATGCCAGGGATGTAACAGAGGCGGTACGAACCATACTGTCCTTATCTTTCAAAATGTTCAGCAGGAAATCAACTGCCGAAGGTTCCTTAAGATAGCCCAGGGAATAAATAGCTGTAGTCTTTACCTCGGGAGCAGTTTCTTTTTTTATTAATTCTATAAGAGCTGCAGCAGATGCAGGGTATTTCATATAGCCAAGAGAAGAGGCAGCAGAGTATCTTACATTGCTCTCCTGATCCTTCAGCGCTTTTATTAGAACTTCCATAACTTTTTCCGAGGGGAAAGCATAGAGGGACGATGCGGCAGCATTTCTTACATCTGCTGATTTATCTGATGTAAGACATTCTATGAGTCTGTCATCTATGTTATTTTCTTTAAAATAGGTCAGGGAAGATATGGCTGCTACCCTTACATCACTTTCACTGTCTTTAAGGGCATTAAGTAAAGGTGTAACAGCTTTTTTATCAATCCTGTAGCTCAGAGCATAGGCTGCTGCAGAACGGACACTTTTATCTTTATCATTCTTAAGAGTTTCTATGATTGTATCCAGAGCAGATGTGCCTTCCATAGATCCAAGAGCACTTACTGCAGCCATTCTTACCTCCATATCAGATGATTTTACCATTTTTATTATGGCAGGTGCAGCTTCTGCCGGCTTTATATAACTGAGAGCAGTTATAGATGCGAGAATAACTGATTTTTCTTTATCTCCAAGCAGTTTTATGAGAGGTTCCGATGCTCTGATGTCTCCTGTGTAACCTAAAATAGTAGCGGCAGAACTTCTTACTGTACTGTTTTCATTCTTTAAAGCTTCCAGAAGAGCAGGTACAGCTTCACTGCCCATAGCACTCAGCTTATCCATTGCTTCCTGCTGTAGATTTGCGTCAGAACTGCCGAGATTCTTAATCAGTTTTCCGGTATCTTCGGAAGCAATCAGACTGGTAGTAGATAATATGAGGAAAAATAATAAAAGTGATAGTACTTTTTTGTACATATACCTCATCCTTTCTTAAAATAAATTATAGCAGTTACAAAAAATAATGCCAGAAACAGGAATCTACAGAATATTTCTATTTTCTGTGAAGTATGTCATGGCAGGGAAAAAACCTTCAGAACTACTATAACTTATTATATTCTTTTAAAAAAATGAATATCCTTTTATAGTCAGTTTCATTTTTTGTCGCAAGTCACGAGGTAATTTACCAGTATGAGACAGTAAATTTATTTAACCTGTTCTATTTCATTAAAATGGGTAAGTGCTATTTCAACAAGGGGGCCGCCGAGAGTACCTACTATGTCTAAAATTTCACATGGTTCATAAAAAATCTTTCTATTCATATAATTTCACTCCTTTCTTAATAATGGTCTGTTAATTTTAAAAATGATATATTAATATAGATTATACCTTTTTGTCAATAGTAAACCAAAAAAAATAAAGAGGCAGATAAAAAGTCCGCCTCTTTATTCTTAATAATTTGACTGAGACTAACTGCTTAACTCTGTATTGTAATAATCTGTCGCAACTCCGGCAAGAGGGCCTCCTATAGCTGATATAACAGAAGATTCTACCGTATTTATAGCTTTAAAACTCTTCATATCTCCTCTTACCTCGCCAGATTTTTCAAGAGAAACTTCTCCTATTTTCTTCTGCAGTTCTGCAAGCTGTTTTTTCAACTTCCCAATATTATCCTCTGCCGAGATTGAAACCTGATCTTTTTGTGTTATGTGGCCATCTTTTTTCTTTACTGTTATCTGAGGAGATAGTAGAATTTTTTTCTCGTCTCCTATACGCATATATATAAACCTCCTCGGGGAACTTTAATTTTCATTTTATAATTTTATATTTCACTGAATTATATTAAACTATGAAACAGGATTGCTGTAAAGTAGGTTTTTGTAAACAAATTGTTAACATTTACAGTTTTAATCTCTTCAATCTTAAACTGTTCGCAACAACACTTACACTGCTGAATGCCATTGCACTTGCTGCTAACATGGGATGAAGGTCTCTTATCATGCCGGGAAGAAAAGTGAATGAGTGAAAAAGTCCTGCAGCAAGGGGGATAAGTATTATATTATAGAAAAATGCCCAGAAAAGATTTTGTTTTATAATACTCATTGTAGCCCTGCTCAGTAATATGGCCTGAGGGACTGAACGCAAATCGCCTCTCATAATGGTAATATCAGCTGTTTCCATTGCCACATCTGTGCCTGTTCCCATGGCTATTCCCACATCTGATTGGGCAAGAGCAGGAGCATCATTTATACCGTCTCCTACCATTCCTACAGTGACTTTACCTTCTTTCTGAATTTTTTTAATTTCCTCTGCCTTATTTCCCGGGAGTATTTCAGCCATTATCATGTCTATATGAACTTCTTCTGCCGCAGCTTTAGCCGAAGGCCAGTTATCACCTGTTATCATTACAGTCTTTATATTGAGACTGTGTATCTCTTCTATAGCCTCTTTAGCTCCTTCTTTAACAGGATCTGATAATGAAATAAGACCTGCAGGAATACCATCAATAGAGACACCTATAACTGTTCCTGCCGCCTGTAGTTTCTGTATATCTTCCATTAAATCATCAAATTTAATTTTTTCTTCTGTCATAAATTTGAGATTACCTGCTAAAATTCTCTTACCTTCTACCACTGATATTATACCTTTTCCTGATATTGCTTCAAATATATCCGGTCTGGAAAGATTAAGAGATCTTTTCTTACCTTCTGCCACTATTGCCTCACCGAGAGGATGTTCACTCCCCTGTTCAGCAGAAGCTGCAAGCCGCAGCAGTAAGTCCTCTTTCCCATCATGTTCTTTCACCCATTTTTTATCAACCAGAATAGCTGTTACCTTCGGCTTCCCTTCCGTTATAGTTCCTGTTTTATCCAGAACTATTGTTTTAAGTTTATGGGCTTTTTCCAGAGCTTCACTATTTTTAAAGAGTATACCATGTTCTGCACCTTTCCCTGTACCCACTATAATAGCTGCAGGTGTGGCAAGACCAAGGGCACAGGGACAGGCTATTACCAGAACTGCCACCATTCGAACCATGGCAGAAGTAAAACCTGCACCAATAATAAACCACCATAAAAATAAAGTAATCATGGCAGTTAAAATCACAAAGGGAACAAAAATACGTGAAACTCTATCGGCAATTCTCTCTATTGGTGCTTTACTTCCCTGGGCTTCCTGAACTATTTTCACAATCTGAGCAAGAAGTGTATCTTTACCAACCCCTGTGGCTTTAAATTTCAACAGCCCATTTTTATTTATAGTAGCCCCTGTCAGTCGATCACCGGCTTTTTTATCTACAGGAAGACTTTCTCCTGTAATCATACTTTCGTCTACACAGGAAAAACCTTCTAAAATAACTCCGTCTACAGGGATTTTTTCTCCCGGTCTTACAATAAGTATATCATTTACTTTAACATCTTCTACAGGTATGTCTGTTTCCTGGTCTTTATATAAGATTTTTGCAGTTTTTGGCTGTAATCCAATGAGTTTTTTTATGGCAGCCCCTGTGCGGCCTTTAGCCCTCTTTTCCAGCATTTTCCCCAGTTGTATCATTGTTATAATAACAGCACCTGTTTCAAAGTATACATGATGGTCTGAAATAGTGTTTCCTGCTGTTAATAAGATAGTAACGTAAAAACTGTAGAAGAAAGCTGTAAGAGTTCCGATTGAAACAAGCACATCCATACTGGCAGAGCCATTTTTTATAGATTTCCAGGCACCTTTATAGAAATCAAGACCTGTATAAAATTGAACAGGTAAGGCAAGGATCATCATAATCCAGAAGATTGACAGATTATGAGACCATTGGCCCATAAATCCCATATCCCTTCCCATGGACAGTAAAAAAAGAGGCAGGGAAAATCCAAGGCTTACAAGGAATTTTTTAATTTCTGTCTCTTTTTTTTCAGGCATATCTCTGTCTTTCTCAAAGGAGGCGCCAAAGCCTGCCTTCTCTATAGATGAAATAATACTTTCTTTTGTTACAATAGAAGAGATATATTCTACTGCGGCCTTTTCTGAAGCGAAGTTTACAGAGGCAGATATAACACCTGGAATTTTCTTTTTAAGGATTCTCTCAATAGTAGCAGAACAACTTACGCATTTCATTCCTGTAATAGTTAATTCTATTTTACTGGCAGGCACATTATATCCCAGATCTTCAATTTTTTGTATAATATTAATTTCTCCTGTGACAGAAGAATCAAAAGTGAAAGAGCCATCTTCTTTCGCATAATTTATGCTGACTTCCATTATACCAGGAAGTTTCTTAAGATTTCTTTCTACAGTATTTGAGCAATTAATACAGTGCATGCCGTTAATAGGAAGGGTGATTTGTTTTTTGTTCATAATTATTCCTTCTTAAATAGACTTAAATCATACTTCTTGTACAGTATTAAAGATCCTGCTTTTTCAGGAAGGAACCTCTTTGTTGCAGGTTTAATTCCATAAAGCACCTTAAATTATCTTGACTGACAGTATTTTTTTAATTATAATATTTATGAGACTAAATATAAAGAGAGATAAGGGATTGCAATCTTCTAAAAAATTACAGATAAATTTTGCTTTTTATATTGCAAATTCATCTGTAATCTTCCTTTCACATTAAAACTCCTCCAATCTCTTCATCTTTCATAATAATGTGAACAGAATTACCCTGATAAAAAGGTTTTATCTATCAGTTCAGTTCCTCTTATAGACGAAGAATGAGGCATGGGAAAAGTTTTCCAGAGAAAGAGATGATAATCATTTATGAAATATTATGAAAACTGTTATGAAACGGTCATGGGGATTAAGAAAGTTTCTCCTCCTGATGGGGCAGAGAAAAATATGACACACCTTGCTTCTTTTCCTGAACTTATACCTGATCCTGTTGTTGAAACAGGTTTATTAGGCCAGATTCAATATATCAATCCCTCTGCGAAAGATTTGTTTCCCGACCTGGAGATAAAAGGATTTAATCATCCATGGCTTTCAGGTCTTGAAAAGATAGCAGACAATTTTCGGAAAGGAAAGACAGAACCGGTCTTTCGAGAGATAATGACAGGTAATTTCTGGTACGAACAGTTAATCCATTATGTTCAAAAAGAACGGTCTATACGCCTTTACGGACATGATATTACTCATCACAAGCATGCTCAGTCCAGACAGATACTGATTACGAGGATACTGAGCATGCCAAATTATTTCAATAAAAAGTCAGAAATAATTGAACATATACTCAGGTTAATAAAAGAGTTCACAGGATTTGATCTGGTGGCTATCTGTATGAGCGAAGGTGAAGATGCTCCATGCTATGTACATAATGAATTTCCCGGGAATTTTGTCAATCAGGACAGATGTAATCAAACAGAGGGAGTTATTAAAGATTTAGAATTTTATCCTGAGTTTATATGCAAAAATATTTTGCCTGGAAAAATCAGGCATATTCTGTCATTTTTTAAAGAATCCAGAAGTTTCCGGATAAACAGTACTACAGAATTTTTGAACTCTGATGTGGAAGATATAAAGAGAGCTACCATTGAGCAATGCAACAGGAAAGGATATGAATCTCTTGCTCTTATTCCTTTATATATTAATGGAGCTATAGGAGGTATTCTGCAGTTCAATGATAGAAGACCTGAATGCTTTACAGATGAAATTATAGATTTTTTTGAAGAAATTGCTTCAAGTATCACTATGGCACTGGTAAAATTTCAGGCAAATGAACTGTTACATTATCGGCTTGAAATAGAAAATCTTGTGGCAACTATATCAAGCCATTTTATCAATATAAAAACATCTGATATTGACAGAGATATAAACTGGGCTTTACAGGCTATTGGAGAATTTATCAGAGTTGATCATTGTTATATATGCCTTTTTTCAGGCGATTTGTCTGAGATTGAATATGTCTATGGCTGGTGTGCAGAAGACATGAAGTCACTTGCAAAATACCTTCGGCGATCTGCGACAGTTCCCTTCTCAGGCCTGATAAAGAAGCTTAAAAGTTCTAAAACCATTTGCTTTACTCATATGTATGAAGACTCACCGGAAGATGAAACAGAGATAAAACTGCTTAAATCTTCTGGTATTAAATCATTGCTTGCCATTCCTCTGCAACTGGATGGATCACTCATTGGAGTATTCGGTGTTTCCACTGTAAGGAGAACAAAGATATTTAAAGAAGAAGATATTACTCTCTTTAAATTGTTAGGAGAAATTTTCCTGAATTTCCTGGAAAGACATCAGATGGATGAGAATATAAGAGAAAGTGAAGAACGTTTACTCATGGTTTTAGAAGGAAGCAACCAGGGATTCTGGGACTGGAATATAGTTACAGGGGAAGTGAAATACAGTCAGAGTCTTCTTGATATGCTCGGATACTGTGATGAGGAACTCCATTCCCATGTCAATTCCTGGGGTAAACTGATATATCCTGATGATATACCTGAATCTGAGAGAATCCTGGATGAACATATGAAAGGTCTTACAGATAGCTATGAAAGAGAATACAGGGTATTAACTAAATCAGGTGAATGGAAATGGATTTTAGATAGAGGTAAAATAGTGGCCAGAGATGAGAAAGGAAACCCTCTCAGAATAGCAGGCACCGATACTGACATAAGTGAAAGAAAAAAAATAGAGAAAGCTCTGAAAGATTCGGAAACAGAAAAATCAACTATTCTTGAGTCTCTGTCAGATCTGGTATTCTTTCACGATAAGGATTTGAGGATCAGATGGGTAAACAGGGCTGTTTATGATGAATTTAATCTGACTCCTGAAGAGTTACTGGGAAAATATTGCTATAAAATTTTTCATATGAGAAATAAACCATGTCTTAATTGTCCTGTTCTGAAAGCTATTGAGACAGGTCAGTCTCAAAAGCTGGACATTGCAATGAAAGATGAAAAATGCTGGCTTGTAATAGCCAGTCCTGTTCTGGATGAACATGGTTATGTTACAGGTGCCATAGAGACAAATTTGAATATGACTGAACTCAGGCGTGCAGAAGAGGAATTAATAAACTATCGGGCCCACCTTGAAGAGATGGTAGATGAAAGGACAAAGGAATTAATAAAACTGCTCCAGGAAAAAGAAACACTTTTACAGGAAATTCATCACCGTGTGAAAAATAATTTACAGATAATTTCAAGTCTTTTACTCCTTCAGGCCAGTTCTATTAAAGATAAATCTATTCTGAATATATTTAATGAGAGTCGGAACAGAATAAAGTCAATAGCTATGGTTCATGAGAAGCTCTATCAATCAAAGAATTTTTCCAGAATTGACTTTTCGAAATATATTAAGGATCTTTCCTCCCATCTGCTGATTACCTATAATACCAGTTCGTCTCATATAATAAGGCTGAATATAAAATCTGAAGATATTATTCTGAATATCAAACAGGCTATACCATGTGGACTCATTATAAATGAACTTATCTCCAATTCCATGAAATATGCCTTCCCATATGCCGTAGAAGGAGAAATACTTGTAGAATTCTATCAGGAAGAAGGTGAAAAACTTATACTTATAGTCAGTGATAATGGTGCCGGTCTGCCTGAAGATTTTAGCCTTGAAAATATATCTACTCTTGGTATGGAACTGGTAGTTAATTTAGTAGATCAACTTCATGGAAATATAGAAATTGATAGAAATAGTGGAACATCATTTAAGATTTCATTTCTTTATTCTGAGTGATTATAAGTGGGTAGTGAGTAGTGAGTAGTGAGTGGAAATAATCCTGGAAACTCACTGTTCACTTTTTTTAGAACTATTCTAATTACCGCAACAGGTAAAAGGGTATCCATAAAAAACTTCTGTCTGGCACGATCTGGAGAAGAAAAATAGAGATGTAATATAGAATTAAAAATTAAGTAAGGGTTAATTTGTTATCTGTAAAACAAATTATATAAAGCACATTATTTTTCTTCGTAAGAGCCTGCCAGGCAGAAACTGATAAAATGTTTACTAACTTATCTGGAGCGGTACTAAGAGACTGTAAGAGAAAATAACCCTGGCAAATTGTTAGAACAGTTATCATCCTCACGTCACGCGTTACGATATAGACTGTAAATATGATTGGGTTATTTCTCGACAACCCCTAAATTGCCGGATCTTCCGGCGGATAATTAATCTCTTCAAGTAATTCTCTGATTTTTCCCCATTTAATCTGAGATTCATCCCATTCTACCGTTAAAACACTGGAATTTTTATCAACTTTTGCACCTGTTACACATTCCAGTTCACCTGTTTCTTTTTCTATTGTATTTCTACAGTGATTACATGAGATATTTTTAATTTTTACACTTTTCTTTGCCATATAGTTTCCATCTCTGTAATTCATATAAACATAAACAGTATTTGTAAAATATTATACTATTATTAAATTCGAAAAATTAAGGAAAAATCCTTTTGAAATTTTTGCCTCTTTAAAATATGTGAATCTTTTAGAAAATTTTAATTATATACTTGACAAAATACATCAATTTATGTATAATAATTAAAGCGAGCAAGGTTCCAGAAAAGTCTGTCATTGGTTCGGTAAAACCTTTTTTCTCTCCACTTAATAAGTCAGGCAGAAGGGGGGGTAGTCTTTGATTATGAAGAATGGGACTTGTGTTGATTAAACCTGGTCTGCTCTGTCTGATCTTTAAGCATGTTTCAGAAAGGTAAGTTTATGTTTCTACCAGTTAAAAACTAAAGCCTCGGAAGGGTTAAAAGATATGTCTTTCTTACCCTGAAGAGGTTTTAGTCTTTTTATGAAAAATCTTTAGAAAATTTTTAAAAATATAATTGACAAAATGAATAAACTTATGTATAATAATAAATGTACAGAGGGTGTTTAAAATAATAACAGTAAAGTCCTATTAACTTATCAGGCAGGTAGACATGGGAAAAGTTATTACAAGTAATTCTATCCGGGCTAGTGCCTGAGTATGGGGAACAATTAGAGAATTTACCGGGTAATAAGACTGCGATGTCTGAACCTCAAAAAGATTAATAGGCATGGAAGGTCAGTTCTATGGTATTCGTGTCAGGCTAAGACCTCAGAAGGGTATGGAAAGTCTCCGGGAAACCCTGAAGAGGTCTTAGTGCATTTATGGATATTTTTTTTAATTTCTTCTCTTTTTTCTCCGCTTTATCTATATATTTCTTATTTCATTAAAAATTTTCATACTATTTTCTTATAACCTCCAATCTGTTATAATATTGTCAGGAAATAACTAAGGAATGAGTTCAAAATAACTGTCGCAAATGAGGGTGTTAGGTGTTGGGTTAAGAAGCTTAAAAACCTAAAACCCAAAACCCAAAACCCAAAACCCAAAACCCAAAACCTGAGACAATTAATTAATTTTCATTCCTAAATATAAAACAGGTCTTCACATACCGACGGGAGTAATTCCCGGGAAAAGATGGTATTAATGGAAGAGGAAAAACTTAAACAAAATCTTCATGAAATGTCACTCCTTAATAAGTTTGGCCGCCTGCTCAATGCAAGTATTCTGCCGGAGCAGGTTGTAGAGACTGCCATTAACATTATTATTGAAGCACTATGCCCGGACCTTGTGCTTTTTTTCCTTAAAAAAGACGAAACACTGCAGTTACAGGCCTCAGGTCCATGTAATTCCAGATTTGTTAAAGATTCCTTTCCCACCCACATGGTAGGTGAATGCCTCTGCGGTCTGGCAGCCAGTCAGGCCATGCCTGTCTATTGCCATGACATCTATCTTGACTCGAGATGCACATGGGAAGAATGTAAAAAATCCGGTCTTTTTTCCTTTGCTGCTCTGCCTCTTATGGATGAAAAAGAGGTCATTGGAATACTTGGCCTTGCATCAAAACTGCCACGAGATTTTGAAAAACATGCAGACTTTCTTGAGATTCTTGTCATGGAAATTTCCATTGCCTTCAGAAATTCCCTTCTCTTTCAGAAACTTACAGATCATGCTTCTGAACTGGAGAAGGAAATATCTGTAAGAAAGCATATGGAACAGACTCTTCAGGAGAAAGAGGAACAGCTCAGAGGGATTACTGACAACATTCCTGGAATTGTCTACCAGTTCTATGCAGACAGGGATGGAAATATGGGTTTTTATTATGTGAGTGAACGTTCGGAAGAAATAACTGGCCTGAAAAATACTCCTCTCGATAATTACTTTCAGAGGTTTACCGAATGTGTTCTACCGGAATACAGGGAAATTTTTCTTTCCTCTATAAAGGAAGTAATCATAGAGAAAAAAAAGTGGGATTTTGAAGGTAAAATTCTGAAACCATCAGGGGAAGAGATGTGGTTTCGAGGTATTTCACGACCGGAACAGGTTGGGCAGGAACTGGTTTTTAACGGTTTGCTCCTGGATATTACAGAACAAAAACAGGCAGAGGAAGCATTGAAAAAAGGAGAAAAAAGATATTTCTCTCTCCTGGAACATGCTCCTTTCGGTGTTCACCTCTATGAACTTGAGCCTGACAGACGATTGATTTTTCTCTGGGCCAACCATGTTGCAAACAGGATTCTTGGTATTGACCACAGCTTTTTTACAGGGAAAACAATAGAAGAATGTTTTCCTCTTCTGGCAAAAACAAAAATACCTGACTCATACCGTAATGTGGCATACACCGGTACATCTTTCACAGAGCTTGTGATTTATGAAGATGAACAGGGAATTACCGGTGCCTTTGATGTTCATGCCTTCCAGACAGTACCGAACAGGATGGCAGCCTTATTTCTGGATGTTACGGAAAAAACGAAAGCCGAAAAATCTTTGAAGGATAGTGAAACCAGGTTTCGTAATATTGCGGAACAACTTATGGATGTTATTTACATGACTGATCTTATGGGACGAATTACCTATATATCTCCAGGCTCAGAACTTATATTCGGATGGAGTGCCGCTGATATGACAGGTAATTTACTTGCAAATTATCTTCCTGATTTCGAAATAGAGAGAACTACAGCTCTGGTTAAAGAGATTATAGATAGAGGTCAGGCTGTGAAAGGATTTGATTTGAAGTTCAGACATAGAAGAGGAAACCTCTTCGATGCAGAACTTTCTATCGCTTTTCTCAGGAGTGGAGATACCGTTACAGGCACTGTGGGAGTAATAAGAGATGTAACGGAACGAAAAAGGACAGATGGACTTTTGAGAATGAATGAATCCCGTGTATCGGCTCTCCTTGAAATGTCAAGGATAACTGGTAAGGAAGAAAAGACTCTCATTGATTTTTCTCTTGAAAAGGCTATAGAGTTAACAGGAAGCAAAATCGGTTATCTTGCTTTTATGGATAAAGACGAAACAGTGCTCACCATTTATTCCTGGTCTAAAAACGTCATGGAACAATGTTTTATTTCAGATAAGCCTTTAGAATATCCGCTGGAAACTACCGGTTTATGGGGAGAATCTGTGAGACAGAGGAAAGCGTTTATAACCAATGACTACAGTGCAGAAAACCCGTGGAAAAAAGGTTTTCCGAAAGGACATGTCCCTGTAAGCCGCCATATGAATATACCGCTTTTTGACGGAGATAAAATAGTTCTTGTTGCTGGACTGGGAAACAAGGAAGAGCCTTATGGAGAAGAAGATGTACGTCAGCTGACCTTCCTGATGGATGGTATGTGGAAGATTATTAAAGCCAGCAGAGCAGAAAAATCCTTACGGGAAAGTGAAGAAAGATATCGTTTCCTTGTGCAGAATTCCAACGATATAGTATCTATTGTTGATGAAAGGGGAATAATAACTTATGTAAGTCCGTCTGTAGAACTTATAGGAGGATATAAACCCTCGGAGCTTGATGGTACAGAATGCTTTGCCTTTGTCCATACTGAGGATCGGCCGAAGGTTATGGAAGTGTTTATGGGTAATATGAAACAATATGGTATTCCACACAGTGTCGAATATAGATTCAGACATGTTTCCGGACAATGGCTTGACTTTGAATCCAGTTCCGTTAATCTTCTTAACAGCCCCGGCATAAGAGGAATCCTTATAAATACACGTGATATAACTCAAAGAAGAAAGGCTGAAAGAGAGACGGCAGAATGGAAGAACCGTTATGAACTTCTGGCTCTTTCGGCAGGCAATGTGATCTATGATTACGATTTATTAACAGATGAGATTGTCTGGGGTGGAAGTTTGAACAGTACCCTCGGCTATGAACCGGAGGATATGGCAGGAGGATACAAACAGTGGAAGGAATTACTCCATCCTGACGAAAGAGAAAGAATTTTCAGTCAATTTACCTGTGTAAGAGAGGCTGGTTCATTATTTCAGGCTGAATATCGTTTCCGCCATAAAAATGGACATTATATACTGCTACAGGATACAGGTTATCCTCTCGTTAATGACAATGGCAGAGTAATAAAATACATAGGTGTTCTCATAGATATGACAGAACCGGTTAAATTAAAGGAAGAGAGGGAACATCTGGAAGAACAGCTCCGTCAGGCTCAGAAAATGGAGTCCATAGGACGTCTGGCAGGAGGTGTGGCTCATGATTTTAACAATCTCCTCACTCCGATACTGTGCTATGCAGAGTTACTCAGATACACTATTCATCCGAATGATGAAAGATTTGGACAGCTTAATCAGATCGCAGATGCAGCAAAAAAAGCCAGGGATCTGACACGACAGTTACTTGCTTTCAGCAGAAGGCAGTCATTGCAGGTTAAATCTGTAGATCTGGTACATATAGTTTCCGCTATGGAAAAACTGCTCACGAGAACTATTCGTGAAAATATTCAGTTGATAATTTCCCATACTGCTGCTTCATGCCCTGTAATGGCTGACACAGGTCAGGTGGAGCAGATCCTTATGAATCTTGCTGTTAATGCCCAGGATGCCATGCCTGAAGGAGGAGTGATGACCATCAGGGTATCACAGATGGAACTGGACGAAACAGCCTGCATGGGCCGTCCTGATGCAAAGCCAGGCAGTTATGGTCTTCTGGTTGTCAGTGATACAGGATGCGGTATGGACGAAGAGACACAGAAAAGAATATTTGAACCTTTCTTTTCCACAAAGGGAGAGGCAGGAACTGGTCTTGGTCTTGCCACAGTCTATGGCATTGTAAAACAGCATCAGGGAAATATCTGGGTTTACAGTGAGCCAGGGAGTGGTACATGTTTTAAGATTTTCCTTCCGGCATCAGAGTCCTTTAGTTTTGAAAATGAGCAGAGACCTGATATTATGTTGACATACGGCGGAGTTGAGACAGTGCTCCTGGTGGAAGATGACGGAGTAGTGAGGGATATTGCCAGAGCTATGCTGGAACAGAACGGTTACAAGATTATTGTGGCTTCAAGCGGCGAAGAGGCACTTAAAATGATTGAAGATTACGGTAGTCCCATAGATCTCCTTCTTACTGATGTCATTATGCCAGGTATGAACGGGAAAGAACTTTACACAAGGTTGCTGGACAGTCACCAGGAAACTGCAGTACTGTTCATGTCCGGCTATACGGATAATATTATCAGCAGCCAGAGCATTTTAGACAGGCATGTGAACTTTATAGAGAAACCTTTTTCCATAGAAGGACTTACCTCTATGGTAAGGTCAGTGCTGGATCGAAAAAAGAAGTGAAAAGTGAGCAGTGACCAGTGAGCAGTGACCAGTGAGCAGTGACCAGTGAGCAGTGACCAGTGAGCAGTGACCAGTGACCAAGTGAACAGTGAACAGTGAACAGTGAACAGTGAACAGTTGTGATAATAACGCATTACGCATCACGCATTACGCATCACGCATCACGCATTACGCATCACGATACCATTTTTTCCGCAGCAGAGAGGGTATTACGTAAAAGCATTGCTATAGTCATAGGCCCTACCCCGCCGGGAACAGGTGTTATGGCAGAAGCTTTCTTTGATACCTCATCAAAGGCTACATCTCCCACTAACCTTGTGCCTGATTTTGTATTACTGTCAGGAAGCCTGTTTATACCTACATCCACTACTACTGCCCCTTCTTTTACCATAGAGGCTTTTATAAATTCAGGTTTTCCCAGGGCAGCAATGATTATATCTGCCTGAAGGGTATGCTCTTCCAGATTTTTAGTTTTCGAATGACATACCGTTACAGTTGCACCGATTTCTTTACGAAGAAGGATGTCAGCCATAGGTTTCCCGACAATTTTACTTCTCCCTACTATTACAACATGCTTACCTGTTACTTCTATACCGCTTTCTTTAAGCATAATATATATTCCATAGGGAGTGCATGGGAATACAACAGGATTTTCGCTGAAAAGTTTTCCTGTATTTATGGGATGGAGGCAGTCTACATCTTTCGAAGGATTTACTGCTTCTATTATCTTTTCTTCTGAAATATGTGCCGGCAGGGGTAACTGCACTAAAATACCATGAATTTTTTCATTTCTGTTAAGTTCTTCTATTGTGTTTAATAAATCTTCTTCTTTACAGTCGTCGGGAAAAAGGAATTCTAAAGAATCCATTCCAGCTTTTGCACAGGCTTTTTTCTTTCTGTCTACATATACCCTTGATGCAGGGTTATTTCCTGCCAGCATGACTGAAAGGCATGGTTTGATGCCGGTTTTCTTTACAAAATCTGTAACTTTTTCTTTTATTTCTTCTGTTATTTTGTTTGCAATAATTTTACCATCCAGAATTTTTGTCATTTTATATTACCTCCTCTGGATTTAGAGTTTATGGTTTAGAGTTTTATTTAATTCTTCCAGCTCTCAACCCTCAACTTTAAACCCTCAGCCACAGTTCATCTGTGACGAATATATTATCATACAAAGGAAACGCAGAGTTCCTCTAAGGGTACTTCCCTTAGATTATCTACAATCATATCTGCTTCTATCAATCTTTCCCCGGGAAAACTTGTAGTAAGTCCTATACAGTACATAAATGCTCTTTTTGCAGCTGTTATGCCATAGAGAGAATCTTCTACTACAATACAGTTTTCAGGCTTTAATCCAAGTCTTTCGGCTGAAGCCAGGAAGATATCCGGCTCAGGTTTCCCTTTTTTTATATCTTCACATGATATTATAGTCTTAAAGTAACAGGCAAGTCCACCTTCTGTAAGATTAAAATTAATTTTTTCCGGTGTTCCCGATGATGCAACACATATGGCAAGATTTAATTCCAGAGCTTTTTCTATAAATTCCACCGTACCTGGAAAGGGTTTTATTTTACCTTTTGCAAAATTATAATATTCTTCTTCCTTTTCCATTGCTATTTCATCTATATTTCCTGTAAAGGAATATTTGTCGAAAAAGAATTTTATTGCATCAGTTGAATTTTTGCCTACTATCAGTTTAAAATCCTCTTCTATATATACCCCTCTTTTAGCAAGAACAGGTTTCCATACTGCACAGCTATATGGTTCAGAGTCTACAAGAACTCCGTCACAATCGAAAATTATTGCCTTTACTTCCATTATATTTTCTCCAATTTGAAAATTTTTGCTATTATACCATAGAGACTTGAAAAATAAAAGGTTGAAAAATCAACCTTTTATAGTTAATGTCTGAATCACGGATTAAACGGATTACACAGAGGACACGGATTTTCAAGAGAATAAATCAGTGAAATCCCATAATCCGTGTCAATCTGTGATTTAGACAAAATTTTTTTAAAATCCCGGAAGGATTTTATTTTTCTTATGTAGAATTTATTTTTATCCGGTGGATTTTTCCCCGGAAAATTATATATTTATGAAAGGGAGGCCTTTATAATGAAAAAGCCCTCTAGATCTGTCTGTCTGTCTGTCTGTCTGTCTGTCTGTCTGTCTGTCTGTTCTTTTAATCCTCATGTTGACTAGTTGCGGGGGAAGTAATGTAACAACTCCATTTATCCCACAACAGGAGAATAGTCTTATATCTTCAACACCCACCCCTTCTCTTATAACAAAACCTGTTAAAGGTTATATCTATGGATATAATACCGTTACAGAGGAAGGGGAGAACATTTCTAACATTAACGTTCTCGATATCCCGGCTTATAGCCCCGATAGCTCAGGCAATGTTCCTCTGGTCAGCCAGGTTTCATCTTACCTGCAGCAGGAATACCCACAGGAATTCAATAATCCTGATACACAGGAACTTTGTAGCAAATTGAACACAACTTTATCCCAGTATAAACCATTGCCCGACTATGATTCTCAGGCAAAACTTTTTTCTGTCTATCAGGATTCTCAGAATGATACTCCCGTTCCTGTCAATCCTGACGGTCAGTTTGAAGGTAATGTTCTTACAGGTACAGAAGATTCTACTGTAAAGTTAGAAGTAAGCCTGGAAGAGGATAATTATGCAGAAACAGAATTAATCGCATCTTCCGATACACTTGCTTCAAGTGATGCTTCAGGAGTAATTCTGAAATCCTGTCCGGAAAAGATAGTTGCTTTCCCGAATGATATTGTGATTTTTAAAGTTTTTTCAGATCCTTCTATAGATTTGAAAAAAGCCGGGTTGAAGTTTACTTTAAAAAATAATTCCATAGGCTGTATCGCGCCACCTGTATATTTATGTGCCTTCGGAAAAAATAAATATAATGTTGCATATGGTTTCTTATATATCAAGAAAGGTCTGACCACACCTGTTGATACTGTTATTACTGTAACTACCGGTACAGGCCTGTCACTTAATATCTACCTTGAAGTGGTAAAGAGGGCTGCAAGTATTTCTGGCCGGGTCTACCCAGGTGATAAAGCTCTTATTAAGGGATACGTGAAATCTATTGGACCCAAAGCTCATTGTAAGCTGGATAATGAAGGAAACTATAGTTTACCCGCTGTATTTTGTGGTTCTGATAGATCCGTGATAGCCACCTACTGGGTGGAAGAAAACGGGAAACAGGTAAAATACAGGGAGGAAAAAGTTATTGAGCTGTTTATCTCCGATGTTACCGGTTTTGATTTCGGCATACAGCCAACTCCGACACCTGTTCCTACTATAACACCGACCTTTACACCAAGTGTAACTCCTACCAGGCATCCTCCTGAAGAACATTTTTATAGTAAACAAATATCAGTAGCCATTATGTATTATACTGATTGGGAAGAACAATTGGGAAGAGAAGCAGCCATGCAGAAAACCGTTGATTGGATAAATAGAACAGAGCCCTCAGAATCTCCTATTCCGGAATGTATGGTAAAAGCCTATATAGAAAGAAATGATATTATAATTGAGTTTAATGATGGAATGATAGATAGTTTTGAAACTGTGCCAAGGTCACTTAATGTTATTCCTGACGCTACACCTGTTAATCAGGAATTTGAAAAATCTTTTAAAAAGACTTCTATAAATTCTTATGCCGGTGCCGATTCTAACAAAACCTGTTTTGACCCTAATATAATAATTTTATCTCCTATGAGCTGGCAATTCGATAAACATCTTACTCGTTCAGTACACTATGACCTGGCAGGTTTGATAGAGAATTTTAATTATTATAATATTACAAATAAAGTAACAGCACGTGAGGCTATTGATATTGATTTTGAACATCCACATTACAATGTTAACTTCAAAAAATATAGAGCTGTATTTATTTGTAATTTAAGTTCTACTGGTTTAAACAATCAGAATAATATTGTAACCCCATGGGATTATGAAAAAATCTCTGATTACGGATTGGTATATATCCTTACTCATGGTGGGGGAGGGATATTTGCTTGTCTTGGCACGACAAATCATCCAGAAATATATAGATGGCTTATGGAAAAAACCTGTGGTGAGGACTGGATATGTGCTCATCAATATTTAACCAGAGATGAACTTATTTATCTCCAAAACTATCAGGGTGATCCGAACCAATATAAATATCAAAAAGGTGGTTATGTTCCTGTAATCTATCTTCGAAAATCTTTTTTTACGAAACTAAATGCTAAAGCAGGTGAAAATTTTAAAAGGTCTATTGTATATATGAGTGCCTGCCATTCATATGAATTAAAGGATGATTTTAGTAATGCAGGCCTTTATATTGGTTATGATGGTTCATCGTGGGATAGCTGGCAATCTGCTATGGCCTACTATCTTTTTTATTATATGTTTTTTCATCACCTGGAACCTGTCGGGTTTCCAACTGATCAACAGGGGTATCCAATATATGATCCGATGGAAGTAATTGGAGATCCTCCTTACCCGCAGGATGTTCCTTTAAGTGCACAGGAATCATATGATATATTAGATAGATATTACAAGGTTAATCACTGGCCGGGTGGTTTTGAGACAGTCCGATTAACACTTTCCGGTTCAACTGATAAACAAATCTATTGTCCTGCATCTGCTGATATAATTGTTCATAAAAAATAATACTTGAAAAGATTAAAAAAAATGAATAGGAATTAGAAAATTGTATGAAAACTGACAAGAATAATACCATATATATTACAAGGAAATTTTTCTTAATACTAATATGTCTGGTAATCTCTATAATTTGTATTAAATACAATTTCATAAACCTGTTTATGTATCTATCACATCCCTATAAGTTCGTAACAGAATGGAAATGTAGTATGTTTGACAGAGGAACAAATTATTTCCCCGGAAAATTCACAGCAGATTCAAAAGGTTATATATATATAGCATGTAATACAAATTATATTAGAAAGAGTTGTATACAAAAATTTGATTCTAATGGTAATTTTATTGAAAGATTGGAAAGCGAAGGTGATAAATCGGGACAATATAACTGTATAATAGATATATGTACAGATTCAAATGATAATATCTATATAGTTGACGCTGGCCTGAGTGCCTCTGCTAATGCCAGAGTTCTAAAATTCGACAATAAAGGTCAGTTTTTATCTGTAATAAGTGAAAAGGAAAAAAGATTTTTTTCCGGCTCTGGTTACTATCAGATAGCTGTTGATATAAGAGGAAATATATTCATTAATAATGATAACCTTATCCGAAAATTTAATTCTGAAGGCAAGTTTATAACCAGATGGAAGGTTTTAGAAGGCACCGTTTCTGATATAGAATTAGATTCAACAGGAAATGTTTATGTAGCAAGCTCTGTTAGTTATTCTTCAGATACAAGTGATGTGAATGGTACTTACAATTTAATTGATGAAGATCCTTTTAAAAATACAATTTGGTACTCTTCTGTTAGTAAGTTTGATTCTTCCGGTAAAATTTTACATAAGAATTTATATAGAAAAAAGACTAAAAAATATCCTGCTATTGATGGAATAGCTTTGGATTCTCACGATAACCTTTTTATAGCAGGATGTTATGAAACCGATATTCTAATATGTGATAATAAAGGAACCTTTATAGGAAGACTTGGTTCTAAAGGTTACGGAAAAGGACAATTTTACATGCCTGAAGATATTATATTAGATAAAGAAAACAATGTTTATATATTAGATGTAAAAAAACATTGTGTTCTAAAATTTACACCAAAAAATTAAAGGAGGAATTCTCATAATGCAAAGTAAATTTTATTTAACACTGGTATTAATAACATTATTAACCTTTATTATCATTCCCGGCTGTGGAGGAAATAACAATAGCATAAATCCCATTTCATCCATAAATACTCCCACACCTGCCATTTATACTCCTGAAGGTAATGTTGGCTATTTAACTATCAATATAGTATGGCCTCAAGCAGGTAAAAAAGGTAAATGTAGTATTTTATCAGAAAATGACGAAAAAGATCTTACTGCATCAATGCCAGTTGATACAACTTTAATTAAGATTAAAGTACGTGATCCAAACGAAACAAATCCAGATAATACTATAGACCCTAATGGTACCTGTACTATTATCAGAGATGGTCGTTCGACAATCACAGAGGAACTTGGCCCTCTTCCTGTTATAAAAGTTATAGTCAGAGCAGAAGCTTATGACTCATCAAGTGCTGCTACTCCTATATCAATAAATGAACAGGAACTTAAAATAAAACCCGGGAATGCTTCAGATAACACAGTTAATCTGGATCTTGGAGAATATAAATTAACTCTAAATTCAGACCCTGATATAATTTATCCGGATTTTATTTCAGGTGGAGACTCAACCATTACAGCAACACTTAAAATTGAATATACTCCTGACCCCAATGATCCGAATTCTACTCCAACTCCAAGGCCTATCCCAAATAAAACAATTGATTTCAGCGTATTATCAGGGAAAGGTTTTTTTTCAGAAACTAATGATATTACTGCAAATGGAACTACTGACCCAAATGGAGAATGTAAAGTAACTCTTACCTGGGATAAAACAGATGAAGAGCTCAATGATATACAAATTCAGGCAGAATTTAAACCGGATCCCAATAGTTCTCCTTCTACTAAAACCTGTAATGTAAGCTTACCCTGTTCTTTAGTCTGGAAAGATGATTTTGAAGGATATACCCCATCATCATGGCCGGTTCCTCTATGGATTTCAGATGGAAATGCTTCTTCAGACAGAAGCACAAACCGTATTGAAATATTTCCCTATGAAGGTTCTCAATCACTGCGTCTTCATGGACGAGTAACATCTATGTGGGGAGCACTGGCTCATCATTTTATGATGGCCAATCCTTCATCCTATGAAATTAGACTTAAAATGTATAACAATAACGATTCACCTCTGCAGGGACATCATTTTAGAGGCAGGGTGGCCATTTCATCAGGCCCTTCCTGGAGTAATTCTACTACTACCCTTTTGAAGTGTTACGAATCCGGTGCCCTGGGTGGTTATGGGATATCCGGTAGTTACTCAATACTTAACTGGTATTCTATCAGGATACAATATCTTAAATCCTCTGCCGGTACAGCAAAAATTAATTATTTGGTTAAGCAGGAACCAGATGGAACACCTATAGAAACATCTTCTCCCATTTCGGTAATAAATTATCCATATCTTACATTAGAGTCCGGAGGAGGCACCACTTATTTTGATGATATACAAATTTACGATTTATCAGCAAATCCAAATAATAAAATAAATTCTTCTGAATGGATAGAAGAAAATATACCTCCGGGAGAAATAGTCCAGGAACTTTACGATCCGGATAAATAAATTTATTATTTGCATGTTTAATTTTCGTGGCGCATAACGCGTAATGGGAAGAAAGATTTTATTAAATACTAACAACTATGACTGATTTCAGTCACAATCAGAAACGAAAATCTGTCTCCGCATTACGCGTCACGATTCTCATAGTATTCACATCTGGTTTATTTTTTCCTGAAATACCGTCGTAAGAGCAGGGTTAAGAAGAAATCTTCCTATTATCTGGTCTTCTCTGTCCTGTGTATCATCAATCTTTTTCATGCCTATATCCTGAAGTTTTTCAATTATTCCATCTTTTTTGATTTGATAATCTTTATCACTCAGGTTACGGGTTTCTTCTATTATCTTTTCTATCTCTTTAACCTTTTTCGCTGCTTCTTCTGCTGAAAACTCTTTTTTTAGACGTTCTTCGATTTTTGCAATTAACTTATCCTTCTTCTTCTCGTAAATTTCATCAGGGGCAGACCTTATTCTATCAAGTTTTTCACACAGACCGTTACTGCTTCCCGCCTGGCCTATAAGTCCTTCTTTACTGATTTTCGGCACAAGACATGGTTTGAATCTGCCTGCTATAACAAGCTGATTTTCATTTAATATATTTTTTGCCTGATTGACAAGCACTAACATGTCTTCTTTGAATTTATCTTCTCTCTGATTCATTTTTTCTGTTGCTTCCTGTAGTTTCTTTTTTGTATCTTCTTTCAGATCGGTATTTGAAGAAAGTTCTCTGTTAACTGCAGGGAGTATTTCTGATAGACTGGAATCTAAATTTTCTCTGTCAGAAAGGAATTTTTCCTGAAATTCTCCTGACTTTTTTTGAAGTGGTATGAGTTTTTTCATCTGATCCTTTGAAAGATAAAGTCCATTGATAAGATTAAGTGATTTAGTCAGCCCTGACATCTGTTCCACATCTTTTTTACCGGTAACGGCAAGGGATTTTTTACTGTTGAGTAAAAGCAGATTGCAGACCAGTAAAAAAGTTGATATAAGAAATAATATTATTAATTTTTTACTCATTTTTTTCACCTCTTTTTAAAATTTTTTCTGATTATATTATATATGATAGCTTTATTAAAGAGCAATAGTATATGGATAAGAGGACGGTTTTGGTGAGTGAGTGGTAAGTGGTAGGGGCGAACTGTGATCAGTGAGCAGTGAACGGTGATTTGTATATAATTACGCATTACGCATTACGCACTACAACTCACGCGTCACCCTTCACTATTTCCTTCAATTGTTCCTTTGACAAAAAACCTTTTTTATTTAAAAATGTATAAAAATCTATGATGGCTTTCTTAAAGGTTTTCTTCTGAAAAACAGTGGAATCCGGGAATAATGAGTGGTAATTATATAACATGAATTTTTTTATCTCTTCACCTGATATTTCATTTATGGATTTTATATTATCTTTAAGCCTTAGATAATTCATAATGAAAACAATGGCACAGTTGGTTTTTTCTCCTATGGTTTTAGGTTTTAAGCCTTTGTTTTTCAGGAAGAGATGAAAATGATCAAAGACAGGCCAGAAATTAGTCCACTGGAGTTTCATGTCATGCCGATTTTCATTGAATTTTAAATGGTCTATTTCTAAGTTTTTCATAGGTTTTTATAATACCGTTCATTAATAATCTATACAAATTATATCAGAAAAGAAGCTTTTAGAAAAGTAACCTGATTTACCGTTCAGTGAAAATTTCTCTCTGACATATTAAAAATTTTAACGGCAAAATCAGAAATCAATTCTCTGTATGCAAGAATAGAAAGCCATTTTTCCGGTATATTTCTTTCTCCGTAATAAGCGCCGGCAAGCTGGCCGTAAACTGCTCCCGTAGTATCTGCATCATCTCCGAGATTTACTGCCATGAGGGCTCCTTCTTTAAAAGAATTGCTTTTATAAAAAGCCCACAGGGCAGCTTCCAGACAGGCGGCCGCATAACCTGTTCCTTTTATTTTTGGAGGATTTTTTTCTTTAAAGGAGCCGGCGGCTATTTCATTTATTTCAGGAACAAGACGATTTTTTTTCCAGTATCCCGGAATAATTGAGTAATGTTTTGACAGTAATTCTCCTTTACTTATTCCATTCAGAGCTCCCAGAATTAAAGATGAAAAATACCGGCAGGCATCCAGGCAGATAGCGCTCCCATGTGTTGTTCTGGAACTTTCTTTTGCTTTTTCAATGGCTTCCTCCGGCTTATTTGCATAGAGAAGCACTACAGGAGCAAGACGCATTATAGATCCGTTTCCCGATGATTTCGGATCTGTAGAACCACAGTAAGGTTTTTTAGTTTCTTCAAAAAGCTTCAGAGCTTTTACTACTGTACCTCCTATGTCAAAACATATTCCATTACTGCTTAAGTGCCCGTCCCTGTACCACCTGACATATCTTTCCATCTGATCAGCAGGGTAAAATCCACGTGACTCGATCAAACTTTCTGCAAGACAGAGAGCCATTGACGTATCATCTGTCCACTCTCCTGCCTTCAGGTGAAAAGGCCCTCCTCCCACCATATCACTTATCGGTTCAAATGAACCGGGACTCTTAAATTCCAGGGTAGTTCCCAGGGCATCTGCTGCTGCAAGACCGAGAAGACTTCCTTTATAACGTTCAATAAGGCTTATTTCTTTTCCTGAAAGATGACAGGGAAAAGAAAAACCACAGAAAGATGCCGCCATAAGTCCTTTAATAAAAGTTCTTCTGGATATATATAAGGGAAATTTTTCTTCATTCATTACAGTTCTCCCAAAAATTCTTTGATTTTAAAAGTAAATAGTGAGTGGCAAATTTCTCCACTCACTACTAACTCTTCACTCTTCACTCTTCACTACATTTATTTTTCAGGTTTTTTTAGAAACATATCTACTGTAGTAGCTGCAGTATTAAGACTCTCCTTTACATCCTGTTTTACTACAACTGTATTGAAAACAGTATCGTCAATAATACCTCTTATTGACTGCCATGAAGGCACTATGGGCGCCACTGTCGCCATAGTCAGTTCATTTATGCCGGTTTTGTAATTTTCATTTTTTGCCAGAAATTCCTGATAATTTTTACTTTCTATGGCAGAATTTCTTACAGGCAGATATCCTGTTTCCATAGACCATTTAGCTGTATTCTCCATGTTTGTAAGCCATTTTATAAATTCCCATGAAGCCTTCTGCTTTTCCTGTGAAGACGATGAAAATATGGCAAGATTTGTGCCGGCAAATAGAATTTTTCCACCTGTCTTAGAAGGACATGGTGCCACAGAGTAATCAAAAGAAATTCTTCCTTCCAGATTGGAAATTCCGGAAGAAGTGTCTACATACATAGCACACTTACCTTCCATAAAATCATTCTGAGGTTCAAAAGAACTTGTGGCAGAACCTTCATCTATAAGGGATTTCATGTAATTTACCGTTTTCTGACCTTCTTCGCTGTTAAAGATTGCTTTTTTATTTCCTTCAAGGAGATTTCCGCCGTTTGAAAGTAAAATAACAGAAAATGTATCTACATCTGCTTTAAAGGTTATTCCATAACGGATTACATTACCTGAAGAATTTTTTTGAGTAAGTTTTTTTGCTGCATCTTTTACTTCTTCCCAGTTTGCCGGAGGTTTAATGCCTGCTTTTGAAAAAACAGATTTATTGTAGTATAGAACATAAATACTCTTATTAAAAGGTAATGACCAGAGTTTCCCATCTTCTTTATTTGCTTCAAGGAAGGTAGGAACAAAATCAGGCAGTTCTTTTTCTGAATATTCTTTATCCATAAAATTTTCTAAAGTTGTTATAGCTTTTATCTGTACAAACTGGCTTGTCCAGTTTTCATATACCTGTGACACATCAGGCTGACTTCCGGTTGTAATACCTATGAGTAACTGCTGGAAGAGTATATTATAGCTGTTTTTATATTTATCTTTCGTAGTATCTGTTACCCCTTTAAATGTGGCTATAACCTTTATGTCAGGATGGGTTTTATTGAATTCCTCTACCAGATTGTTTAAAACTTTTCCTCTGTGCCTGTCCATGGCATGCCAGAAATTTATAGTTACAGGTTCACCTGCAAAAACTGGCATAATATTTATGACTATAATGGTAATTATTAAAAATAATAATATTTTTTTCATAATATGCCTCCTGATTATTTCAAATTTAAAGGAAGGGTCAGAGTCGGCTGATCAATACTGTATAGAACAAGATTTTCCGGCACAGATGTTGCAGGTATTTCATACACTAAATGGCCGAAGTTTGTACCTCCCGGCTGAAGTACCTGAAGCCAGAAATTACTGAGTCCTTCTAAATAGTCATAAGAAATACCGTCTTTATCAGTAAGAGAAAAGGTTCCTGTGTAGATCTGTACATTTCCGGAAATATTTTGCTGTGAAATATTTAATGTACAGAAGCGATTGCCTGATTTAGGGGAATAATAATTTTTTATCATACTTGAATATTCAAGATTTGTAACAGAAATACGGAAATTATCGTTTTGTTTCTGTACAGGTACAAACATCGAGGATTTTACAGTAGGTGCAGGAGTGGGATTATTGGGAACTGGTGTCGGTTCTTTTGTGGGAGCAGGCGTCGGTTCTTTTGTCGGATTGGGGTGAGGTCCTTTTCCTGTAGTTATTTTAATCATATTCTGATTATAATCCATTTCGACCTCTGCTCCTATCTGGTTGCCAAGAGCCATGACAGGTACATAGATTGTATTACCTTTCAGCAGAGGTTTACAGTCCAGAGGCTTACCGTTTATAGAAATTATTTTATTATTCGGATCCCATTTGACACTTATCTTCAGAGCTTTTGCAAGACTATGTACAGATACATAGACTTCTCCGTCCTGTTCCACTGCAGGTGCCGATACCTGTGAACCGTTAACATAAACCTTTGGGGCTTCCTCTGCATAAGACGGAAAAGATAACAGGAAGCAAATAGATAACAATAAAAAGATAAACTTTTTTTTCACAATATGTCGGGCAAATTCTTTATTTTTTCAACCATAAAGATATAAAATAGATCTCCTATCAATATGGCCTTATTCCTCGCGTCACGCGTCACGCGTCACGCGTTACGATTAAAATTATTGCCCTTTCTCCTTTCTATTCTTTATTTTATAAGGGTTATATTAAAAATTATAACATAACAGATAAATTGAATGCAAATGTTCTTTTTTTCTGATTTACTTGAATTTTTAATCCTTTTTTTCCTCATTTTGACTCATTTTTCTAAAACCAGCCAACTTTTTACACTACCTTATATTTTTCTCGTTTGAGAAGGTTTATTTCTGATTAATTCCAGTCTGCTGTTATATTTGTCTCTTAATTCCAGAAATAATGTTTCGGAAATTTCTCCTTTTATCAACCTTTCCTCCAGCAGTTCTAAGAGTTTCATAACCTTCTGTTCTTCTTCTGCTTTGATCTGTTTTTCCTGTCCTCCGTCCTTACCCTCCATCTTCTTCTTTTCTTTTTCTTTTATTTTCATGAGTCTTACTTTTTCTTCCCATTTTTTATATATGTCAAAGGGTATTTTTTTTTCACTTCTGAGAAGATCTATTTCTTTTTTCAGATTATTAGTAACAGTTAAATCAGATGGAAAGTCTTCTTCTTTCATAATCATACCGAATCTCCTGGCCACTTCTTCCAGTCTGGATAATGATTCTACAAGTTTCGCTCTGTTTTCTTTATACTGTATTTCATGGAGTGACTGGAAAATGAACTGTTCGTTTAATTTACTCATTAATTGATCTATCTGTATGACTTTACTGTAGATTTTATCTTTTCTTATATTGTGGTGCTTCAGGGCAGACTGTGTTAAAAGTCTTGCTTTTACCGTGTCCACGGTTATTTCTTCCTGCTTTTGCTGTTTCCGTGAGAGGTTTTTCTGTTTTTCCTGATCTTTTAATACAAGCTGCCATCTTTTTATATGTATAAGAAAATCATCCAGAGGCGCTTCCAGACGGCGAAAAGTTTTCTCTCCAGGTACTCTGTATATAAGAGCAATTTCATCATTATCTTTTATGAAAATATTATGTTCTATTTCATGATTGTCCAGAATAGTAAGATCGACTGTATATTCCGAATGTTTATCTGTAGAAATAAAAATAAATTGATTACGACTGCTGTGTTTTATGGCAATTATATTTTTGCCTGATGCAAAAATATGAAAAGAATTTGGCAGTATGAGTTCATATTTTTCTCCTCTTGTATTAAAGGTTAATAAACGGTTTATACGGGCAGAATGACAGTGGAGAATTACCTGACCGCCGGAGGTAATCATAAGGGCAGGTTCATATATGTCATTGATCTGTATTGTGTAAAGTGAAGAATTTCTTTTTACATCCAGAAGATGAAGTTTATAATAATCTTTCTGTATTGAAATATAAAATTTTTCCAGAAATGTTATATAGTTAAGTTCTTTTGAAATAGACCAGTCTATGTCCAGATTCTGTTTGTTATCCTTTGTGAATCCCCACCAGTTTATGGTCTGTCCTGTATGCAGATTATAGGCGTATATTTCCGATTGATATGTTATTCTGCTCAGGAAGCTTTTCTCTGTAATTCTTTCGTAACAAACCTGAATTCCTTTGTCATCAATTTTCATATTGCATTTAATAGAATGAGGAGGTGACTCACAGCCAGGGCTCAATTGTATTACAGGGCCTGTTATATGCCCTTCTTTTTCAAATACATAAAATTTATCATCTGCAATACATGATATGTTTCCATAATTGCTTATTCCTAAAATCAGAAAATCCTGAAAAGAAAATTCCCATGTATATAATGGCCTGTCCATTTTGTATATAGTCATTGATTTTCTGTCATAAGTAACAGTATATACAGTATTTGGGGAAGCATACAGGTGAGGGTTCATGTTTACCTCCATATTTTCCTGGTTGATTTTAATTTTTCTCACACGAGTTATTCGTGACCGGTAATGAGGTATATTTGTTTCAGATAAATTTCTCTTTTATATATTTTATTCCTTCCTGATATTTCCTTAAAAGGGTTTTTTCTTTTCTTAAAGAAATTAATATAATAAGTGAGACGTGAGATGCGAAAAAAATAACACATTTACCCTTTTCGCTTTTCACGTTTTTAATTAAGGAGAGAAAATTTTTGTTTTTTTTAATGAGAATTATATTTTTTTATCTATTTATATCATTCTTTTCTATAACCTTCTGCTCCGGTAAAGATGGAGATGCTGTTTCCTATAACGGCCAGAAAGTCAGAGGCTTTTATGTCCATATAGTTCAGGTCAATCTTAACGTATCTACCATAAAGATAACACCTGCCGTAGTAAGAGGTTTTTCAGATTCCCAGGGTTATTATCCTGCCGGAAGTTTCAGTAGTTTTATAAATTATTATAAACCAACAGCAGCTATTAACGGTACTTTTTTTGATACAATAACATATAAACCTGTAGGTACCATAGTAGTAGGAGGGAAACTTGTAAACAACGGTTATATCGGCAATGCTGTCTGTATAGACAGAGAAAATCAGGTTACCTTTCACCATGTAGGAGGACAGCAGGGAAGCAGAATTGACTGGTCTCCTTTTGAAGGGGTTATATGTTCCGGTCCGAACCTTGTTACAGAAGGAGAGATTATTCTTAATCCTGCATCTGAAGGTTTCAAGGATCCTGCAGTATACAGTCAGAACAGAAGAAGTGCCATTGGCATAACTGCATATAATAAACTTTTACTTGTAACGGTTGAAAGTAAGATTTATTTAAGAACTCTTGCATATATTATGAAAGATCTCGGATGCCTTTATGCAGTAAATCTTGACGGAGGCACCAGCTCTGCACTTTACTATAAAGGGAAATATTTAACCTATACTTCCAGATCTATGTCAAGTGTTATACTCGTTTATGGAAACAGAAAGAAGATAAAGGTTAAAAATTTCAGATAATTTTTTATATGACCTGTGATAAACAAAATGTTTCACGTGAAACAGAAAGGTGAATTATATGAAACTTAATGTAGCAGTCCTGATGGGAGGAAAAACAGCAGAACATGAAATTTCTCTTAAATCAGGGGAAGAAGTGGTAAATGGTCTGGATAAAAATAAATATAAAGTAAAACCAATAAAGATTAAAAAAAACGGTGACTGGCTTATACCAAGGGGGTATATCGGTGAAGGAAAAGAACTTGATGTGAGAGAAGGGGTATTTTCAATAATTGACAGTGAAGGTTCTCACAGTGTAAATATTACGGAAGAAAACTGGCCTGTTCTTTCTGACAGTAATGTAGAACAGCTTAAAGGCGGGGAAGATGAAAAAATCGATGTGGTTTTTCTGGCACTTCACGGTCCCTTTGGAGAAGACGGCACAGTCCAGGGTATGCTTGAAATGATGAATATACCCTATACAGGCTCAGGTGTTCTTGCCAGTGCCCTTGCAATGGATAAAGCAAAATGCAAGGAAGTATATATTTATAACAATATAAAAACACCTGATTTTGTTGTTTGTGATTACTGGGAATGGCAGAAAAATTCTGATAAATTAATTGACAATGTGGAAATGAAAACCGGTTATCCCTGTGTTGTAAAACCGTCAAATCTCGGTTCCAGTGTTGGTACCTATATTGTAAAATCAAGGAATGAATTGAAAGAAAAAATTCTTCTTGCCCTTGATTATGACAATAGAGTAATTGTAGAAGAATATATAAAGGGTACGGAAATAACCTGTCCTGTACTGGGAGGGTTTGCAGGGGAAGAGCCTTCTGCTCTGCCACTGGTAGAAATAATACCTCCAGATAGTGCAGTTTTTTTTGATTATGATGTGAAATATAACGGCAAAACTCAGGAAATTACACCTGCAAGGATCTCTGAAGACCTTACCCTGATGGCTCAGGAACTAGGTATAAAGGTTCATAAAATTCTCGGATGTGCCGGACTTTCCAGAACAGATATTATTATAAAGGATAATGAATTATATGTTCTTGAAACAAACACCATTCCTGGCATGACAGGGAATTCTCTTTTCCCTCAGGCAGCCAGTGCCATGGGAATGACTTTTTCGGTTCTTCTTACCAGGCTTGTAGAACTGGCACTGGACGGACACAGGCATAAAAAGAGCAAAGTGGAGAGAAGGTAAGGAACAGTGACCAGTGACCAGTGACCAGTGACCAGTGAGGCAGGGGCGAACCATGTGCTCGCCCGGTGAGCGGTGCTCAGTGAGTATGTAATGTGATGAAATCACGCATTACGCATTACGCATCACGCATCACGCATCACGCATCACGCATTACGCATCACGCATCACGCATCACGCATTACGCATCACGCATCACGCGTTACGCGTTACGCGTTACGATTAAAAAAAGGAGAAATAATTTATGATTTATATTTTACTAGTATCATGTGTTTTATTTATTTTATATATAATTTTTGAATCTATGTGTAAAAAAATGGGTGACTGTGACCTGAAGGTAAATAATATAAAAGATAAACAATTGAGGCTCATAGAAAATGAAATTTTACTTACCTTCACATTGCCCTTTGCAAATGCTGGAAAACAGCAGGCTATAGTAATAGACGGCCTCTTTCGCCTGGAACCTGAAGGACGTAAATATAATGATTTTGTTGTCAGATCACAGATTATAAATCCTGAACTTCCTGTATATCATGATAATTACTGGGAAGCCTTTCTCGTAAAGCCCGGAAAAAAGGTATTGCTTAAAGGTTCTGTGAGTATAAAACATAAAGACGGTAAAACTGTATATAGAAATGAACTGCCTGAAGAAATGTATTTCGAATTATATTATAAATATTACGGAAGAAATCCTTTAATTCAGGAAAGAAGAGAATTTCTTATAAAACCTGAAGATCTGGAGGTTGTGTCAGGCGAACTGCCTTCAGTTAAGGAAGAAGCTCCCTCTGTTTCGCCGAGAAAACCTGTGGATGAAACAATAAAAACCATACCGGTAAAAACTCATATATTGAGAGAAACAGATAAATTGATGGATGTGCTGAATAAATATGTTATCCCTCTCTCACAGGAAGGTGATATAGTGGCTATAGCAGAAAGTGTTATAGCAATACTTCAGGGTAGAGCTGTTTATATTGAAACAATAAATCCTGGATACTGGGCTACAAGGCTGAACAGGTTTTTTAAACAGGATGCAAGTCTGTCTTCTCCCTACAGTCTTGAAATGGCCATAAGAGAAGTTGGACTGTGGCGCATACTCTTTGCCTTTACTGTGGGATCTCTCGGTAAATTTATAGGGAGAAGCGGTGATTTTTATAGAATTGCAGGCAGGCCTGCCGCTACGATAGATGATCCTCCCGGCACTATGCCTCCTTTTGATAAATATGTAGTTCTCGGCCCGAAAGATCCTCAGAAGGTTTCTGAAGAGATAAAAGCAAAAACAGGTCTTGATGCCACAGTCGTAGATGCAAATGATCTGGGGAAAGTGGATGTACTCGGTTCTACTCTGAAAGATAAAGAAATTATAGTGAAAGCTCTTAAACATAACCCCCAGGGAAATGCAGATGAACAGACTCCTATAGTTTTAATAAGGCGTCAAAAATGAAAATAATAATTGACGGAGATTCTTCTCCCTTTAAAGAAATAGTTATAGAGATTGCAGGTAAATATGAAGTCTCTGTTATTATAGTTTTAAGTGTTTCTCATTTTTATAAAGAAGAACATAACCATGTAAGTCTCATTGTTGTCGATAATATAAGCCAGGCTGCAGATATGAAGATTTTTAATATAACTGAAAAGGGAGATGTCGTAGTTACAGGTGACTGGGGCCTTGCTTCTCTTATATTGAGCAAACATGCCTTTGCTATCTCTCCGAGAGGCATGGTTTATGAACCTGATAAGATGGATTATCTGCTGGCAAAAAGACACAGGGATGCAAAATTAAGAAGAGCAGGGGAGAGGACAAAAGGGCCTGTGAAACTTACCGATGAAGACAGGGAAAAACTTCGCCGGAGCCTTACGGAACTGCTGGAAAAATCAGTCTGAAATTTACAGGAAGACTATTTCCTCTGAGAGTAAAATACAGAGAAGAAAATATACAACAGGGAGTTTTCATGGGAGATTTAAAATCAAAGAAATTGATTGTATTAAAAGGATTTTTCTTTTTTTTAATTATTTTATTATCTATGGCACTGATAATAATAGAAAGCAAGAAAATTTCCGTCTTTATATTGTGTCTTGTTCTTGCATGGGCATCGGCAAGATTTTATTATTTCCTGTTTTATGTATTACATCAATATGTGGACCATGAACTTAAATATACCGGTATAGTTCATCTCATAACAGTGTTATTCAAAAATATATCTAAGAAAAATGAGAAAAAATAAATTGTCACAGGAGGATCTTTGATATGAAAGGATATAGAACAGGCAGGAGTTATTCCATGCATCTCCAGGGAACACCTGAACAGATTTTTCCATTACTCTGCCCTGTGAGGGAATATGAATGGATCGATGGCTGGAAATGCGATGTTATATATAGTGAGTCAGGAGTGGCAGAACTTAACTGTGTGTTTAAAACCTCTTTCCCTGAGGATGGGCCGGAAGATACATGGGTTATTTCAAGATACGAACCTTCGGCACTTATAGAGTTTGTCAGGATAAATACTCACAGGGTTTTAACCTACTCTATGTCTCTTGAAAGAAAGAGTGACGGCACAACAGGTCTGAACTGGATGCAGTATTTTACAGGATTAACACCAGAAGGAAATGATTTTATTAAAGGTCTCTCCCAGGAAGCCTATTGTAACAGGATGGCTGCAAGGGAAAAACAGCTCAATCACTTTCTTTTAACAGGAAAAATGTTCAAATGATGGATTATATTTATGAATGAACAGAAAATTATATCATCGGAATTTCCTTGTGAATCCAGATATGTAACAGTTAATAATTTTAAGATCCATTATGTGGAAGCAGGAAGCAATGATCCACTTCTATCATTCTTTATCAGGGAAAGATTGATTTTTCTGGAAAAATCATTTCTCAGGCATAAATTCTTCAAACCAGTAAAATCCCGCTTCTTCGAAAGATTTTAAATATTCTTTATTTCCCTGTGGCATTTCATTTGCTCTGTAGTGAAGGCCAAAATATCTCTGAACCTGTGTTATATAACCGGTGTCTTTGATTTTTTCGATACATTTCTTTGCAAATTCTTCACCATGCACTTCCCTGCAGGTCTCTTCCATATCTTTCATGCGTTCTTCCGTGATTTTAATTCTGGTATCTTCATATTTTTCATTGAAAAATTGCAGAATTTCTTCATCTTCACTGTGTTGATATTTTTCATTATGCACTACAATAGAAGGCGGAAGTTTTTTTCTTATAGCCGGTTTAATCTTCGGATAACCGAGGCAGAGAAGAACCACAGGATATACTCCCTCTGGCAGTTCAAACATTGTTCTTATTTCCCTTATATAATCTACTGATGTTCCTATGTAAACAGAACCAAGTCCCAGTGAATCTGAGGCAGTACAGATATTCTGGGCACATATGATAACATCCTGAAAGGATATCCAGAAATGCCGGAAAGAAGAAGTGGCACTGAATGGGGTAGTTTCAAGTTCAGCCCATCTTTTCAGTCTGTGCCAGTCAATACAGAACAGTAGATGTACAGGAGCTTTAGCCATAAATATTTGTTCACACTTTTCCGCCAGTTTTTGTCTCATATTTTTATCTTCTATTTTTATGATGGTGTAAGGCTGTAAATTACCGCCTGTAGGGGCGTGAACTCCTGAGCTCAGTATGAAATCTAGAACAGGAGGTTCAATGTTTTTATCTGAAAAATTCCTGCAGCTTCCCCTTTCAATAAGTAATTTTATTGTTTCATTGGGGTAATTATTATTTTTAACCGGTATTTTTACACCATGATGAGATGGTGTATTATCATTTTTTTGCATATTTCCACCTCTGCTGTTTTATTTTCTCCTGTAATAATATTCTTATAAACAGTATTTTGCAAGCTTTTTTAAAAAAAGAGGATTATCCAGACCTGTGATAAAATATTCATTATATTATACTTCATAACTTATTAGAATTTAAGAGTATAGGAAATTTCATTTTTTAAGGGTTAAGGGTTATGGGTTTCGGGTGTGGGGTGTTGGGTTAAAAAGATTAACAACCCAAAACCTAAAACCTAAAACCCAACACCCATAATTTAAGTGAGTAGTGATTATAACAGGACATTTTTACTCACTATTCACTACTTACTATTCGCTAATTAATAGGGAGTGCATGAAAAATGAATTTTACTTTTGAGAGAATGACAGAAGAACACCGTACAGAAGTTATAGATATTTTCAATCATTACATAAAAGAATCTTTTGCTGCCTACCCGGAACAGTGTGTTCCCTACGAATTTTATGATTTATTCCTAAAAATGACAGGTAACCACCCTTCATGTGTCGTAAGAACAGAAGATGGAAAAGTTACAGGTTTCGGCATGTTACGTCCTTATAACCCTCTGCCAACATTTTCCCACACGGCGGAGATTTCCTATTTTATATCCCCGGAATTCTGCGGCTCCGGAATAGGTTCTGCTGTGTTGGAACGACTCATAAAGGAAGGCAGAGAAAAAGGTATCAAGACATTTCTTGCCAGCATATCTGCTCTGAATGAGGGAAGTATCAGATTTCACAGGAAACATGGTTTCGCAGAATGCGGAAGATTTAAACAGGTTTGCAGAAAGAAAGAACAGGATTTTGATGTTGTATGGATGCAGCTTATGATCTAAACAGAATATTTCCTGACAGATTCTACTAAATAACAGACAGTGAGTTCTGAGACGAACTGGAAATAATAACATCAGGGAGCTTATCAACCTGTCTAACGGTCTTGTGGAGCTTGTGGCAAAGGTAGGAAAATAAATATAAATTACTGGCCTGGCAGTATTTTACCTGTTTTTTACCGCTATGTTACATATCGTTCCTGTATAGTTAGTTCATAATACAGGGAGGTGTTGACGTGGCAAAGTTTATTCTCTCTTTTATATTCATCTTTTTATTGATAAGTGTTTCTTTATTACAGGCATATGATAACATATCTTCCGGTTCAGTTGCTCCTGATTTCAATCTTATGACTTCTGACGGGAAGGAAAAAATTAGCCTGAAGAGTTTTAAAGATAAAATTCCTGTTGTGCTTCTATTTGGAAGTTATACATCACCGCAGTTTTTTGAAGAGTCAAAAAAAATGGAAAAAATGTACCGGACTTATAAGCATATAGCCAGGTTTTTTATTGTATATATTGAAGAAGGCCGTCCTTCGAACTGCAGCAGGCCTGCAGAGTATGCCGGTCATATAATAGATTCTAGAAATTACGGTGAAAGATGTATGACAGCCGGCCTGTTTATATCAGAAGGAAATATTACCATACCTGTTCTTATAGATAATATGAATAACAGCGTTAAAGATGACTATTCTGCATGGCCTGCCAGAGTATTTATTATAAAAAAAGACGGTAATGTAGAGCGTGCATCCCATAAAGGCACTGACGGCTTTAAAGATGGCCTTAAAGAAACAGCCAGATGGCTTGAAGAATACAAAAAAACATTCAACGGGATTTCTGACAGGGTTGCATATTTCCACCGGATAAAAGAGCTTTCCTTGAAAATTCCTGTAAAAGTGATATAATATCATCTTCATTTATATATTTATTGGCAGGAGTATAAAAATGCCGAGTTTAAAAAGTCGTTTTCTACTTTTTCTTTTGAGAAACCGCCATCTCTTTCGTTTTCGCCTGAGAAAAGAAAAGATTGACTGGACTAAGACTGAATCTATAATCAAATTTCGCCGGGAATGTGAAAAGGGAAGTGCTATGTTTGGTAAGATACCGGCAGATATTGACATAGTGCCTGTCAAAATCGATGGTATGAATGCCGAGTGGATTTATCCTTCCGGCGGGAAGAAAGAGAAAATAATATTTTTTGTCCATGGCGGCGGTTATGTGTGCGGTTCCTGTTCGGATCACAGGGGAGTTGTCGCGAAATTTGTAAAAAACACCGGTGTAGCAGCATTACTCTTTGAGTATCGTCTGGCTCCCGAACATCCTTATCCTGCCGCTGTAGATGATTCTGTATCAGCCTATAACTGGCTCCTGGTTCAGGGTATTTTACCTTCAAATATAGTGTTTACAGGAGATTCTGCCGGAGGGGGGTTATGTCTTGCCACTCTTCTTGCTCTCCGTGAAAAATCCATTGCTCTTCCTGCGGCAGCAGCAGCTCTCTCTCCCTGGACAGATCTTAAATGTACGGGAGAATCTTACAGAACCAATGCCGGTTTATGTCTTTCTCCGGAGGGTACATGGACTGCTTTCAGCAAACATTATGCCAGGGATAATGATCCTTCTCTGCCTTTAATATCTCCTCTTTACGGTGAACTTCAAGGGCTTCCTCCATTACTCATCTATGCAGGAGGAGAGGAAATACTTCGTGATGATTCTATAAGCTTTGCAGAAAAAGCGAAAGATGCAGGAGTAGATGTTACATTAAGGGTTGTAGATGGGATGTTTCACTGTTTCCCCGTATGTGCTCCTATGTTCCAGGAAGCAACCCTGGCAATGAATGAGATCTGTGCTTTTATAAAGATGCATTTAACTGAATAACTTTCTGATCTACCTGATGTGTCAGGGATTAAATAAAATTTTCATTATAAAGCTATTCTTGAACTGTCAATTTGTTATAAATGATTTCCATTGAGTAATCGGTTGCCTGCCGGTGTTGAGGTTGACTATGTGGATAGATAGAGAAATTATCCCTCTGCTGATAGATGCAGCAGGGATAAAAATAAAAGAAGAAGAGCAAATTCAAGAAGATGATAAGGGGAACCGGATTGAAGATTTTGATCCGAATGATCTTGTCATATATCGCTCCTTTGTATTACCTGTTCTGGAGAGAAATAAGGAAACAGGTTTCCATTCGAAAGAAATGCTCAATAAAGGTTTTTCTTTCATGATTTCTCTTATACCACGATATTTAAAGGAATACAGGAAAAATATCGATAAAAATCATTATGGAAAATTATCAAAAATATACTATAATCATAGATTAAGCGAGGCTATTGCTTACCTGAA
>Ga0351971_1003_pt1 | contig 47727 bp, 38 predicted proteins | sample BONcelFGM3001F11_FD_206746 | JGI IMG/M metagenome (GOLD analysis project Ga0351971, IMG submission 206746) | Enriched cells from coal bed in the Powder River Basin, Montana, United States - BONCAT cells FGM rep2 HSBNCT.FGM.300.1.F11 ...
TAAAAGGCCACCTTATAAACCACCTGGTAGCACCTACAAGAAGCATTATTTCTATTTCCCTTCTCCTTGCATAAACAGTTAAACGAATGGCATTACTGACTATCATCATAGTTATTAATACCATTATAACAGTACTTGCCATGCCTATTACATTGACTTTCCTGGAAAATCTGATGAGCATATCCGTTTCATTTTTACCGTATTTTACATGATCAACTCCCGGCATTTTTTTCGCTTCTTCTGCTACTTTCGGAATATTTTCCGGGACTGTGACAGAAACCTCAATAGAATTTAACAGGGTATTTTTCTTTACCTCTGACATATTGCCAAGTCTTTCTTCAAGTCTCTTAAGTGCTTCTTCCCTTGTAACAAAATGTGTTTCCTTAACATAAGGCAGAGAGGCAAGGCTATTTTTAAGTTTATAAGTATCACCTTCGGTAATTCCGTTTTTAAGGAAAACCGTAACCTCTACCTGGGTAATTAAAACGTCTGTCATAAAACTCAGATTACTTATTATCAGTAAAAAAAATCCCAGTATTAAAATGGAAAGCATCATGGTACTGCATGCTGCAAGGGACATGAGAAAATTTCTTTTTATGGATGTATAAACCTCAGATAAAAAAAATCGAACAGTGTTATAGTCCATGAATATAGCCCCCTTTTTCCTGATCACTGAATATTGTTCCGTCAGTATGAAGGACTATTACACGTTTTCTCGTCCTGTTTACAATATTCTTATCATGTGTTGCCATGACAACAGTAGTCCCCCGGGAATTAAGATCAATAAGAAGCTGGGTTATTTCCCATGATGTGTCAGGATCAAGATTACCTGTAGGTTCATCTGCAAGAATAATGACCGGATGGTTTACAAAAGCCCTTGCTATGGCGACTCTTTGCTTTTCCCCTCCGGAAAGTTCATCTGGATATCTATTAGCTTTACCATCGAGACCAACTGCCTGGAGAGAGCGGGGAACCTTATAGGAAATCTCTCTCTGGCCTGCTCCTATTACCTGAAGGGCATAGGCAACATTTTCAGAACAGGTTCTCTGTGGTAAGAGCTTAAAATCCTGAAATATAACTCCAAGTCTTCTGCGAAGGTAGGGAACTTCATCTGCAGAAAGTTTTTCTACATCCCTGCCGTCTACGATTACTTCTCCTTCTGTTACCAGTTCTTCCCTGTTTATAAGTTTCAGAAAGGTTGATTTCCCTGTCCCTGTAGGACCGACTATAAAGACAAATTCCCCTTTTAATATATCAATATTTATACCATTGAGAGCTTTAACTCCATTTGGATATATTTTACTGACAGACGTCATTTTTACAATAATATTTTCGTTCTTATTTTCGTTATTATTTTCTTTTTCCACCGATAAACTCCTTAATGTGGTGAATAGTGAACAGTGAAATAATTCTACTAACTATTCACTAAATGTTATGCAGAAATCGTGTAAGAGGGCTTGATAAATCAAGCCCCTGCGGACTCACTACTCACTGTTTTATGCAGAAACACGGCCATTTCCGGAAATTTTGTAAATTTTACTCAGCCATGTGCAGAAATGAGAATAATAAGCTCCGATAATATGTGTAAGAGCAAGAGCTTCTTCTTCATGATGATAATTGTTAATTACCATTTCCACAAGTTCTTCCATAGTAACATCATTGTGGTAAACAGAGTACATCTTTTCCAGTATATCTTTATCATGAATTAAAATATTGTAAAGAGTCGATTTACCTCTCTGAATTCTGGCCCATATATATAAAATATCCATTATTGCCACAGTTCTTTTCTTTTCATCAGAACTATCCAGAAGGGGAAGTAATTCTGTAAAATCTCTTTTTCTCAGTTTCTGTATAAGTCTGTATTTTCCTGTTCCTTCAATAATTCCTGCCACCACATCAGACCAGAATTTTGTCTGAACTACCTTCGGGATAAATGGTATACCCATATAATCCAGAAGATAGGAAAATATGGAAGCAAATGGGAAAGAAAGAATACTTCTGAAGAAATTCATCCTTTTAATTCCTTCGGAAAATCCCCTTATACTGTTATGAACATAAAGATAACTTCCATTGGCAAAGGCAAGAATAAAAAACTTGCTCCATCTTATAACATTATCATCTTTAAGAAAAAAAGTGAGTCTACTATCAAAAACATATTCAGCAGTCTTAAGTAAAGGTACAGAAAAGCCTGTCCAGAAAAGAGAATTTGCTATATTTTCAAAATTAATATCTTCAAGTCTCCACTCCCTGGGGTCAAAGCCGGAATTGGATGTAAGATCTGCTATTACATTTCTGATAAAGGTAATGCCGAACCATATAAGAGTATAAAAACCTATTGTCATAGAAGCAGGTATGGCACCTATAGCTACTTTCATCAGATTTTTCAGTGTTGGATTGAGATAATCCCAGAAATTTCTCACATCTACATGAGTGAGATTTTCTTCATCCCCTACAAGATTCTTTTTAAATTCAGAGGCTTTCCCTAGAGATATAATTATATTTTCATCATGAGCTGATATATTATTACCGAGGGATATATCTATATTGAAAGGTATCTCCGTATGGGTTTTATAAAAAAACCTTTGAGAAGAACTTTCAGGAATAGAAGTAAGGCGAATAAAACCCATACCGGGAATCTTCGGGTCACGACCTGTTGAATCACTTCCGCATCTGGTTTGCAAAGGATTTGTATGATAATATTCCCAGGATTTAAAAAATTCATCTTCAGGAATACCGGTAATATGGCATCTCTCACAGAAGCTTTTCATATCTTCGTATGAGCCTCTGTTAATGAGATAGATAAAATTATTCAGCATATGATATTCCATGGGATTACGATATATACTGTCCTGCATATTAAAGGTTTCAACCTGTGTAATATATTTACCGTTTCTTATAATAGTAGTAATTGCATTCTTTATGCCTACTTCCAGAGGATGAATATATACTGTTTCACCTGATAAAGCTCTTAGAGACATGAGAATTTCTTCTTTGGAAATAAAAGCTGAATCATAATCAAAAGCAGCTTTATTCTCAAAATATTTCAATCTCAGCTTCTCAGGTGTAAGTTCTTCATATTTGCTTCTCGTCATTTTATAGAGATATTCCAGGGCATTAAGATCTGTACGGGATTTTCGCTTCTGCTTTACCTCTTCCTGAAATGTCTGGTATTGAGCCTTTAATGCAAGAACTCTTCTGTGAAGAACAGGTTTTAATCTTCTGTAAAGTAATTCACCGAGATGTTTTCTTGAGGCCTGTCCTTCAAGAACAATTCCTCTTAAATCTTCCCATAGCAATGGTTTAACTGTAAGAACATCCAGGTTAAAAGTGCCGAAGTTCAATTCAGGAAGACAGTTCTGGTTAAAATTATCTAACATACGTCTGATAGTAAGCTGACGGTGTGAGGTATTTTCCTTCAAACCTTCCCTGAAAAACTGAAGTTTTTCTTTATATAGAGTCAGAAAATCAATATATTCTTTTACTGTATTGAAATAAGGAAGTAAAAACATAAAATGCTCTCTATTTCCTGATTTACCTACAGAAAACTCTATTCCCATGCAGACTCTTACTCCAAGGATCTCCCCTGCCCTGACGGCTTCCTGGACTATTCTCGTATCAATAAAATTGTAATAGGCAAGGGTAACCTCTGAAATACCTTTAATAAAAGCATCTAAAAGTACCTGTGAAGGAGTTTTTCTACCTTCTGAAAGATTGTCATGAACATGTCCGTCCCAGCCAAGATCCATTTCACAGAGCTTTTTTCCTGTCTCAGGAACTTCTATGAGCAAGTTTTTTTTCAGTAATTCTCTTATTACAGCAGGGTGCCCGTGGGAAGCCCTGGTAAAATCAGTCATAAATTCCATCTGTTTACGGGGATTTCCCTTGTTTTTAACAACCTCTTTCATTAAAGCAGCCTGAAGTCTTGCAGTATTGAGAGGCATTGCCACATTTTGAGCATAGAGGGATTCCTGTATTAAATTTTCCAGGGCATCAAGCCTTTCTTCATATTTTTCCGAATCTAACTGCTGAACAATATTTATATAGGCTGTAGCAATACGGATACGTCTTTTGGCAATTTCCTTTTTAAAGCCGCTGGGATGAGACTTCAAAGGAGGGGTTTCTATGGGCTGTTCAATCTTTCTGTTCAGAACATTTACAAGGTGACGGACTTCCCTGTCGAAACTCATAAAATTTATAAATTTATTGGCAAAATTTCTTAACATATAACTCACTTTACAATTTTATGTCATATTCACTGCCTGATTATCTGCAAGAAATAAATCGTTTTCTTATCCCGGGCGGAAATGACAGAGCAGGGATTCACAAAAGTCCTGAAAGTAATCTATTCGTGACGCGTGACGCGTGACGCGTGACGGGAGAATTATTTATAATTGTTATTAATTAATTATATACATTATAATTTTATTTATATAATTTTATTTATTTCTTTAAAATCCTTTAAAATAAATGGAAATATATTTATTTTTATAATTTTTTTTATCATGATACCTATTTTATATCTTCAAAGGAATTAAAACTATGAGATAGAATTAATCTTTATCTATATATAAAAAGGAAAGTTTTTATGTGGAATTTTCTAGATTTTTCTATATAAAAACAGATTATACTTTATGTCATGGCAATTTTTCGTTATCATATGTTAAATATCATACATGTTGCAAGAAGCACTTTAATAGATAATATGAGTGATCTTATGATTGTTTTTGATGAAAAAAACAGACTTGCATATATAAATCCTTCAGCCAGAGAAATACTGGGAGAAAAAAACTGTAATTTAACAGGGAAACCCTTCCATGAAATTTTTCAGAAATGGCCTGATATTCTTTCTCTTGAAAAGACAGATTCCATAAAAAAGGAAATTATTCTTCCAGCAGAAGACAGGCAGAAATATTACGATCTTTTAATCAGTCCACTGAAAACTGAAGAGACTTCTTTCATAGGAAGATTAATAATAATGAGAGATATTACAGAAAAAAAAGTCATTGAGGAAGAACTTGTTAAAGCAAAAGAAGAAAATGAGCTTCTCAGAAAAGAAAAAATATTTAAAACTGGTGAAAAGAAATCAGAATTATATTCCTCCAAAGAAAAAAAATCAGTAAAAAATCACAGAAAAAAACCATGTAACATACTCCTTGTAGAAGATAATATTGTAAATCAGAAATTAATTGCCAGTATATTGAAAAAGAAAGGTTACAGTCAGGTTGATACTGTAAATAACGGTTATGAAGCAATAGAATGTTTAAAAAAAATAGACTATGACCTGGTACTTATGGACTGTCAGATGCCGGGAATAGACGGTTATGAAACAACAAAATTAATAAGAAGTAAAACATCTCCTGTTCTTAACAGAAATATACCTGTCATAGCAATGACTGCCGGCGCCATTAAGGGCGACAGAGAAAAATGCCTCGACGCAGGAATGAATGATTATATGACAAAACCTGTTAAAATAGACATACTCATAGAAACCATAGAGAAATGGATTATTTCAAAAGATGAATATGAAATATTCAATCATAAGTCCCTTCTGGAAAATCTCATAGAAGATGAAAACCTTGCAAAAAATGTCATAAAAACCTTCATTGAAGATATAGAAAAGACTGTAACAGGATTGAGGGAAGCCATAAAAAAAAATGATATGACTTCCGTAAAATCATTGGCCCATTTATTAAAAGGTTCATCTTCGCTTGTTTACGCACAGGCTCTTTCTCATACTGCAGGAGAGGTGGAAAAGGAAGCAATAAGAGGGGCTATAAATGATAAAGAATTTTTCATAAAAGAAATCGATGGAAATCTTGAAAAATTCAAAAAAGCTGCAGAAAAATGGTTAAGTGAGATAGTAACACCTGACAGGGTTGATTGAAGAAATTGAAATAATAAGGATACCTCCCGTAAGGCGTTACGCATCACTCGTCACTCTTCATCACAAAAGAGTGGTACCAGAGAAAATTTATTCACATCAACGAGTCCCTTATCTGTAAGTTTCAGTTCAGGTATTACAGGCAATGCCAGAAAAGACATGGTCATAATCGGGTCAGATAAAAGACAGCCAAGTTCGTGAGCGGCATCTGTCATTTCCTTTATTCTATCTCTCACTTCTTCAATAGGAAGATCTGACATGAGACCTGCAATAGGCAGTGGAAGTGATGCAAGAACCATGTCATTACTGACAACACACTGTCCGCCTTTCATACGAACTACCTCAATAACTGCAGTGATCATATCCTTATCATTTGTGCCGACTACAATGATATTATGACTGTCATGATTTACACTTGATGCAATAGCACCATGTTTCATGCCAAATCCTTTTACAAAACCAATACCCACATTACCTGAAGCGAGATGTCTTTCTATTACTGCAATTTTCAGTAAATCTCTGTCAGTATCTGCCACAACATGTCCATCATAAACAGAAAGATCTTCTAAAAGATTTTTTGTAATTATCTGATCTGACACAATACCTATTACTCTTCCTCTCACCTTACCATTTATATTTGCCGGCAGAGGAACAGAAAAATCCAGATCATTCCAGTTTACATTCACAGTGCTTCTCAAAGGCATTTTCTCAAGATCCCGTCTTATTTCTCCAAGGAATTTACCGTTTTCTGCAACCTTTATTCCTTTCTGATAGACCTGCCTTATATTAAAATCTTCAAAATTATCAAAAACAACCATATCTGCATAATAGCCTGGAGCAATGGCACCTGAATGTTTCAGTCCGAAATAACGGGCAGTATTAAGAGTAGCAAGCTGAATGGCTATTACAGGATCAAGTCCTTCTGTGATAGCAGTCTTTACAAGGTAATCAATGTGTCCCTCACTCAGGAGATCTTCAGGATGACGGTCATCTGTACAGAAACTGCATCTTGAAGCATTATATAAATTTACGAGAGGCAAAAGGGGTTTCAAATTTCTGGCAGTAGTGCCGTCTCTTATCATAATATGCATACCTGACTGAAGTTTTTCTCTTGCTTCTTCTACAGTGGTACATTCATGATCAGAACCTATACCTGCTACAATATAGGCAGAAAGATCCTTTCCCGTAAGTCCGGGAGCATGACCGTCTACAGGACGATCTCCTGCTGTTAAGAGCTTTTCTAAAACCTCGGGGACACGATAAATAACACCGGGATAATTCATCATTTCTGCAAGACCTATAACTCTCGGATAATTAAACATCATAACAAGATCTTCTGCCGTAAAACTTGCTCCCGATGTTTCCATATGGGTGGCAGGAACACAGGAAGGAAGCATAATATATACCCTGAGAGGTAAGTCCCTGCTCGAATCACGAATATATCTCACTCCTTCAATACCAAGGACATTTGCAATTTCATGGGGGTCAGTAATTACACAGGTAGTACCATGAGGAATTACTGCACGGGCAAATTCAGGAACTGTCACCATAGAACTTTCAAGATGTACATGGGCATCAATAAAACCGGGACATAAATATTCACCTTTTAAATCTACTGTTTCTCTTGCTTCATATTCACCGAAACCTGTAACTATTCCGTTATATACTGCTATATGGGTTTCATAAATCTCTCCTGAAAAAACATTTACGAGTTTTGCATTTTTTAGAAGAAGATCTGCAGGTTCTTCTCCCCTGGCTGCTGCAATAAAATGTTCGAACATGTAAAATTCTCCATTCTATTTTTATCGTGACGCGTGACGCGTAACGCGTAACGCGTGAATGTATAGACCCATTCAGATAATCAGATTTCTACAACAATAACAATCATTCCTGCAATGAGAATTTAAATCTTGACTTACCGGGAATAATACTTATATAATTATAGTTACCGATTTGAACATGGATTTTGTATATTAATAATCGTAATTAGTGATCCCTATGAACATATCACGTATTACGCATTACGCATTACGCATTACGCATTACGATTAAAAAAAGGAGTTTTAAAAAACCATGCAATTATTACAGTCAATCAAAAACTACGATTTTTCAAATGTACTTCACTTCGCCCAGAAACTGATACAGATGAAAAGTCTTTCCGGCCAGGAAAAAACCGTCGTGGAAAGATGTATCAGAGAAGCAGCGAAACTCAATTTCGATGATTCCTATTTTGATAGAATGGGGAATTTTATCGGAAAAATAAAAGTAGGCACGGGGAAAGGGAAAAAAATAATTCTTACAGGACATCTTGACACAGTAAATGCAGACCCGGCTAAATGGGATGAAGAAATAAAACCTCATTCTGCTGCCATAAAGGATCAGAAACTTTACGGCCGTGGGGCATCAGACATGAAAGGCGCTTTTGCCACCATGTTTCATTCATTAAAAATCCTGAAAGAACTTGACGGAAATGAATTTGACGGTGAAGTCTATATAGTTGGAACAGTAGTGGAAGAACTCTTTGAAGGAGTATGTTTCCTTGAGGCTCTTAAAAAAATCAATCCTGATTATGTCATAATAGGTGAAGCATCTGAGTGCAGGCTTAATATAGCTCAGAGGGGGAGAGGAGAAATTCTTATAAGTATATTCGGATACGGCAAACATGCCTCTGTAGGCAGGACTACTGTCAACCCTATAGAACAGGTCGCTTTTATCATAGAGGCCTTCCATGTATGGTACAGATCTGAAGCAATGGCTCTCCTCGGTAAAAGAAACATTGTTCCTACAGATATAAAAATTCCGGTAGGAGGAGGGGGAGGCCTTGACGGAAAAGGCGGAAATTCCACTGTTCCGAATGAAGTAGAACTTACCTATGATGTGAGAACCCTTCCGGGTGATACGGAAGAATCAATCCTTAAAATAGTAAAAGACAACATGTCCAATGTAATAGAACACGGTCAAAGACTCTATCCGTCATTAAAATCACCTGATGTAGAATATGCAAAAGAAGAATGTATAACCTACACGGGAAAACAGATAAAACAGAATAAATTTGCTCCTGCCTGGCAGACAGATGAAGGTGACGAAGTAGTTGTAAAAGCAAAAGAGGGACTGGCAAAAGTAGAAATACCCATTGAAATAGGAGCATACAGCTTCTGTACAGACGGAAGTGCCGTAGTAAAATACAGAGACCTCTATCCTGATAAAAAATGCCAGATAATAGGTTTCGGCCCTTCCCTGGAATCTCTTGCCCATACGACAAATGAATATATAGAAATAGGGGAAATGAAAAAAGCCTTTAAAGGTTATGCAGGTATTGTATCCGAACTTCTGAGGAAGTGAAGAGTGAAAAGTGAAGAGTGAAAAGTGGAAAGGGAAAAGGGAAAAGTGGAATATGAAATATATACTTTTAATACTATTTTTAATTATCTTTTTAAAAATTCCTCTTCTGGCAGATATAGAAACAATTTCTCTGCCGGTAAATCCGGATTTCATTATTTCCTCTTCTAATAAAACCATAGCAAACAGTGATAAATCTTCTTCTGCCGATGGACATACTGAAGATACGGAAGGCATTGACCTGATAGAAGGAGAATATATTGACGTTATAAAACCGGAAGACCTGGAAAAAGGATATGTGCAGATTGAAATGGATTTTGTATCAATACCATATAAAGATAATACTGCTACTGAAAACTATTTCCCTGTTCTTATCCGTATAGATACAGGGCCTCAAACGGAATTAAGAATCTTCAGCAGTTTTCTGGAATATCAGTCTCCAGCATGGGGTTTCAATGATGTTTCCGCAGGTTTTAAATGGAATTTTCGAGAAGAAAATCCATCTATGGGTTTACTTGGAACAGTGACATTTCCTTCTGGAAGCGGCGGGTTTGGAGATGGTGCACCTGAACCGGGAGTAGCCTATCTCATAGATTATCAAATTAAAGACAAATGGGATCTTTCAGGAACCGTCCTGGTTCTGAACAATATGGATTCAAACAGTAAAGAAAGATACAATCAGATTATATCAGGCATGCAGATAGGCTACACAATAAATGACGATCACTATGTTTTTATTTCAGGAGGAGTAAAATATCCCAATAAAGATCCCGGTGGAGTGGGACTTACAAATCTCAATGCAGGCTATACTGTAAATCTCCATGATAATCTGCAAATGACTCTGAATGTGACAGGAGGATTATCCTCTATAGATAAAGCATGGTTATTTAACATAGGAGTAAATTATAGATTAAAATAATTTTAAAAATTTTAAGGAGGTATATGTTATGAAAAAAGTTACATGGTTTTTATTAATTATCACAGTTATATCAGGTTTTTATCTCATGTCCTGCAAAGAACAGGCAGTCTCAAAATCAGGTGATATTACAGATATAGCAAAGGAGTTTTTAAATTTACTTATAAAAGAAGATTTTAAAACCTCTGTGACCTGTTTTGACACTACTATGAAAACTGCTCTGCCTGAAAATAAACTTAAAGAAGCATGGGAAAGCCTTATAACAAAGGCAGGAGCCTTTAAAAAAGAAACATCTATAAAAAAAGATAAAGAAGGCTCATATGATGTTGTACATATAACATGCGAATTTGAAAAAACACCTGTTGATATGAAAATTGTCTTTAATAACTCGAAAGAAATAAGCGGTTTATGGTTTCTCCCCCCTGAAAAAGAAGTTAAATCTGACGAGGTTAAATCAGGTGAAATCAGTGATATGGCAAAGGAATTTTTCAATCTACTGTTAAAAGAAGATTTTAAAACATGTACAACCTATTTTGACAGTACCATGAAAACCGCACTGCCTGAAAATAAACTAAAAGGGGCATGGAAAAGCCTTATAGCACAGACAGGACCATATAAAAGCCAGAAGGGTATGAAAAAGGAAAAGGAAGCAGGTTTTGATGTTGTAATTATAAACTGCTCCTTTGAAAAAGCTCCTATAGATGTAAAAATAGTATTTAACAATAAAAAAGAAATCAGCGGTTTATGGTTTCTTCCCGGAAAATAATAGTGAATAGTGAGTGGTGAACTGTCACAGGTCACGGCTCACGCACCACCTGTCACGCGTTACGCGTCACGATTCTTTATAAAAGGAGTTAATTTATGAAAAAATTTGTTCTCTTTATTTCATTATTTATTATTTTAATCGGCATCTGTTACGGACAGCAGGCAGGTGATAAATCCTGTGAAGATCTGGCAAAGGAATTTGTCGATTTACTCGTAAAAGAAGATTTTAAAACTGCTGAAAACTTTTTTGACAGTACAGTAAAAGGTTTACTCCCTGAAGAAAAACTGAAAGAAACATGGAAAAGTATTTTACCTGAAACCGGTTCTTTTAAAAAACAGACTGGTATAAGAAAAGAAAAAAAATCAGAATATGATATTATATATGTAACATGCGAATTTGAAAAAACTTCTGTAGATATACAGGTAGTATTTAACATTAAAAAAGAAATCAGCGGTCTCTGGTTTCTTCCTCCAGGCACTTCTCTGGAATATAAAATACCTGCCTATGCAAAACCTGATAGTTTTATAGAAAAAGAAGTTACAGTAGGTTCGGGAGAATGGCCACTGCCGGGAACTCTTACTGTACCAAAAGGAACAGGGCCTTTCCCTGCTGTTATACTGGTTCATGGTTCAGGCCCGAATGACAGGGATGAAACACTTGGTTCGAACAAACCTTTCAAAGATCTTGCATTCGGACTTGCCTCTCAGGGAATAGCCACTCTCCGTTATGAAAAAAGAACAAAAGTATATGGTGAAAAAATGGTTTCTATGAAAGAACTGACCGTAAAAGAGGAATCTATGGATGATGCTCTGGAAGCAGTAAAATTTCTACAAAAAACAGAAGGAATAGGTAAAATTTTCATAGCAGGCCACAGTCTCGGAGGTACTCTTATTCCCAGAATAGCTGTTCTTGCGCCTGATATATCAGGTTTTATTATACTGGCAGGTGCCACAGTACCTCTTGAAGACAAACTTCTGGAACAGATAACTTATATTTTCTCTCTTGACGGAAATATAACTGACGAAGAGAAAGCAGAGTTAGAAGAAACAAAAAAAACTGTCGAGAAAATAAAAGCCTTGAATGAGAATTCACCGCACGAATTAATCTATGGTGCCTATCCGAAATACTGGCTTGATTTAAGAGAATATAATATTTTAGAAACAGCAAAACAAATAAAACAGCCTGTTTTGATACTTCAGGGTGAAAGGGATTACCAGGTTACCATGGAGGATTTCAAACTCTGGAAATCAGGACTGGCAGATCAAAAAAATGTAGAATTTAAAAGCTATCCTCTCTTAAATCACCTTTTTATAGAAGGAAAAGGTGACAGCAGTCCACAGGAATACCTGCTCGGAGGAAATATACCTGAATATGTCATAAAAGATATCTCAGAATGGATAAAAAAGTGAAATAAATTCGTGACGCGTAACATGTAACGCGTCACGGGAGGCAATCATTGATGATGGGGCAAACAATGAATAAAATAGCTACTGCTGCAATAATTATAGTTTCGGTATCGATTATGTTTTTTAACTTTTATTCTTTAAATTTAAATAATACAAATCATACAGGATTTGATACATCAAAGATTTTTTACATATACCTTGTAATGGCTTTCCTCACAGTAATTTTAACTATCTGGTGCAAATATAAAAAATATACCTGTAATTACAAGATCTTTCTCATACTCTTACTTATCTGTATTACCGGTATGTTAAATATAAAAGTCTTTGAGAAATATAATATAATGATGCCATATGAAGTATGGATAAAAAAAGCTATGCCGGGAAAATTTCAATGAGCAAAACGGACAGGGATTTTCGGGATTTTTGGGATTAACAGGAGGGGTTAGTGCCAGATAAATAGTTACTAAAGGCCATGACCGGGTGGTCACAACAAGCATGAGAATGTATTTTCGCATTACGCGTTACGCATTACCCATCACGATAATTAAGGAAATTTATTATGAAAAAAAAGATTGAAACATTACAGAAAGCTATAGATGAGTCAAATTATATTGTTGCTCTCACAGGTGCTGGCATATCTACAGGTGCAGGTATACCTGATTTTCGAGGGAAAGGAGGTATTTACTCAACAGGTCTTTATGATCCATATAAAACCTTTGATTTCAGCTATTTTAAGAAGGATCCCTCTTATTTTTTTAAATTTACAAAAGATTTTACAGGTCTTTATGATAATATTGTCCCAACAGAAGGACATAAATTCCTGGCAGGGCTTGAAGAAAAAGGCAAATTGAAAACTGTTATAACACAGAATATAGACGGCCTCCATCAAATGGCAGGTTCGAAACATGTCATAGAAGTCCACGGAGGATTTAGCACATGCCACTGTATTAAATGCAGAAAATTTTATGATTTTAACTGGCTAAAGGAAGAAATTGCAAAGACAGAAGAGCTAAGATGTTCATGCAGAGGACTGGTTAAACCTGATATAGTCTTTTTCGGTGAAGCAGTGGAAGGCATGGAAGAGGCTATGAAAGAGGCGGTAAAATCGGATCTTTTTCTTGTCATGGGTTCTTCCCTTACTGTACAGCCTGCTTCATTACTTCCTCATGTAACAGGCGGAAAAATTGTTGTGATAAATATGGGAGAAGTAATGTTTCCTGAGAAAAAAATATATATTAATTTTGACTCTGACATAGATTCTGTTGTTAAAAATTTAAAAATATGAATTTTATAAAGAGAGACATAGAAACAGAAAGGCTCATATTAAAAATTTTAGACAAAACCTTTGCAGAAAAGGTTTTAGATTTTCATATAAGAAACAGGGATTTTCATGAAAAATGGGATCCTGTAAGAGATGAAAAATACTATACAGAGGAACATCATAAAAAAGAACTTGAAGATGAGCTTTATAAGATAAATAAAGGATTGATGTTCAAACTGTGGCTCTTTGAAAAACATGACAGATATTACGAAAAACCTCTGGGATACATATCTTTCAGTAATATTGTAAGGGGTTGTTTTCAGTCCTGCCACCTTGGCTATAAAATAGATAGGGATGAAACAAATAAAGGTTATACTACAGAGGCACTCAGAGCAGGCATTGATTTTGTCTTTATGGTGCTAAATCTCCACAGGATTGAAGCAAATATAATTCCCGGAAATATTCCGTCCTTCAGAGTGGTTGAAAAACTCGGATTTTGTAATGAAGGTATTTCGAAAAAATATCTTAAAATAAACGGCATATGGCAGGATCATATTCATATGGTAATATTGAATGAAGCTATGGAATAACAGAAAAATATATGGTATTATATAAAAAGCAATTAAAAATTAAGGAGAAAAATAAATGAAAATAACAAATCAGCAGATATCTTTCGCTAAAATAGATCATCCCATAGAAGCTTTTGTTACTCCTCCCAATGATACCCTTGCAGGTCTTCTCATGGATAAACTACCGAAAGACAGTATAGATATCTCAGGAAATATAGGAGATAAAACCTTTGGCTATACATACAGCATGAAAGAAAACAAAATAAAAATGCATGGTTCATATGATGGCCTTACCTTTGATGCAGACGGTATTCTTTCGAAAGAAGTAAACATTAAAGGCACTACAGGAGAAAACAGCCTTACAAGCAAAATAACACCGCAGAATATGGGACCTTTTAATGACAGCCAGACAGGAGAAATATCGGTAAAAGAAAAATTAGATTTCAATGTATGGACCGGTATAATATCAGTTAACGGTTCTATAGGAGGGGAAGAACTGGTAGAAACAATTAAAACAAGTGACGATGGAACTAAAATACTGGATTTCGGTAATATTGGCAAATGGAAAATTGACAGGGAAGTAGTAAAAACAGACAGAGGTTTTCATATAAAAGGCACAATAGGCGATCTGCAGTTTGAAGAATTTATTACAGCTAAATAAACATTTTTATCTATAAGAGTTTTTTCCACCAGGTTTTATTGATTTCATCTGTTAACCTCTTTTCAATGTTACTGGCATGATTTTTCCATGAATCTATTTTACACTGAAGATCACTTATATCATTGTTTTTCTCCTGCAGTTCAAAATCTGCCACTCTGAACATCTCCATTATCTCATCTGGAAGACCAGGCAAATGTTGTAACTGTTCTTTATAAAATCTGAGATCTTCTAAAACAGAGTTTAATTTCTCTTTAAGAACTTTATTTTCTTCTGTTACAGAGGAAAGCCTTTCCCTGAGCATTTTATTTTCGCCTGTTAACTTTCCGGAAATAAAGATAGCATGATGTTCCATATCCTTACCAGGTTCTGCCTGAATATTTTCCAAAAATTCTTTTACAAGTAATGTCACATGTTCTTCAGAGAGATCAGATACTAAGCCGGTATTTTCCATGTCATTCATAAATATCACCTCAGTCATAAATATTATCTATAAAATCTAAAAACCCTTTTATTAGTGCTACTATAAATAAATAATATTTTATAGATTCTTCTTATGATTACACGATGATTTCCTTTGTGTAATATTATTAATAAAATGATAAAAATTCTGCAGGAAAATTTAAATAATTAAACGAATTTTTTCCATATATAAATTAATAAGGAATAACAATTAAATAACTGTCTTAAATATATTAAATCGTGACGCGTAAGGCGAGGAAAGAGACAATTAATAAAATTCTATTCCTAAAGATAATTCAGAATATATTCCAGGAATATTTATAAAGAAAATGGCAGGTGAATTTTTTATTTATGGAAGAAGAAAAAAATAAAATACCACACGATCTTAACTTACTTTCTCCTGAAGAATTCAGAAAAAAAGTCTGGAGTATTGACGGCACGAAATTCCTTCTCTCCGAAATGACCCGTATGGGTTTCTGGCCTAAAGAAAGGACTTTTGACGATTTACAGCCTCCAGACGAAATGACCAGAATGAAAGAGCTTCAGCAGGAAATAAATTCCCTCAGGGCTAAAATCGGAAAATATGGAAATGAAGAAAAAATATTGAAACAGATCAGACAGCAAATGTGGGATGAGAGTAAAAAGAAAAGGGCAGAGAAAAAACTACGGAAAGAACAGGAAAAATCCGAAAAGAAAAGACTGTGGGAAGAAAAAAAAGAAGGTCTTATACTTTATCTCGGCCACGGAGTATCAGGAGGATTATCAGATGAAATATCTGATCATGGCAAACTACAGAATCTGGGGTTGCCAGAGATTTCAACGTCTGTAGAACTGGCAAAATATATGGAGATAGAAGTTTCAAAAGTCCGGTGGCTTACTTACCACAGAAACTGCACGACCATGTCTCACTATCACAATTTTACCATACCCAAAAAAAGAGGGGGCACAAGGAAAATTTCTTCGCCAAAACCACTGCTTCGTAAAGCCCAGAACTGGATAAAGGCAAATATTCTGGATAAAATCCTACCGGAATCATGTGTCCACGGGTTTATAAAAGGCAAATCCATTATGTCAAATGCCACAGGTCATGTAGCCCACGATCTGGTAATAAACATGGATCTGAAAGACTTCTTCCCTACCATAAAATTTAAAAGGGTAAAAGGCATGTTCCGCTCCTTCGGTTATTCGGAATCCGTATCAATAGTGTTATCTCTTCTTTGCACTGAACCTCCCAGAGAAAAGGTAAGCTATAAAGGAAAAATCTACGATGTTTCTCTGGGAGACAGAGAACTTCCCCAGGGAGCCTGCACAAGCCCTGCAATTACAAATATCATATGCCGTCATATGGACATAAGACTCAGGTTAAAAGCGGAAAATCTGAGTTTCAACTATACGAGATATGCAGATGATCTCACGTTCTCCGGCAATTCAATGAAACATACAGGCAAACTCATTAAAGATATTACCTCCATAGTAAGTAATGAAGGATTTGAAGTACATCCCGATAAAACAAGGGTTTTCCATAAATCCAGAAGGCAGGAAGTTACAGGTATTGTAGTAAACAGAAAACTCTCTGTAAGCAGGGATGATATAAAGAAATTCAGAGCCATTCTTCATAACTGTGAAAAACATGGCATAGAGAGCCAGAATAAGGAAAAACATCCAAATTTTATTGCCTACCTTCGGGGTTACTGCAGTTTTATATCTATGGTGGACAGTGAAAAAGGGAAAAAATTCAGAGAACAGATCGACAGGATCTCAGGAAAATAAAAAGGAGGTGTAAATATGAAAAAAAGAAATTTTGAATTTATAGAAGGCACATCGAGTAAATTCTGGTCCATATGGGGAGAAGGCACAGGTCATACGGTTAATTTCGGACGTATCGGAACAGAGGGACAGAAACAGACTAAAAATTTTTCCTCTGAAGAAGAGGCAAAAAAATCCTACGAAAAATTAATAAAAGAAAAATTAAAAAAAGGATATATAGAGATCATAGAAGGAGAAAGTCTTGAAAAATTTTTCGCATGTCCTCCCGGTGTTGAAGAGAAAAAGCGATATCTTATTAAAATGCTGAAGCACAGCAACAGTAAATTCAGATCAAAAGCTCTTATCTATCTGGCAGATAAAAAATATGTCTTACCTGAAATACTTCAACATATTACAGAATGTCTTAAAGACAAACATCCTTCTGTACGTTACAGTTCATCAAAAGCCCTGGGAATTCTCTGCAGCAAAGAATATTTCGGAGAAATCCTTAATAATATTGACATGTTAAGCTCACTGCCTGAACTTAACAACGAGAAAATTAAAGCCATCGTAGCACTTCAGGAACTCAGAAAAGATGAGAAACCATTTGTTGCTGTTATGGCAGAAGAAGCTCTCAGAAAAATCGATCATAAAGAAACAATAGAAGATATTTCAAAGAGGGCACTGGATAAATTACCGAATGACCTTAAAGATATGCTTGAGAGAGAAGACAATGGATTCACGGAAAAATTCAAAAAAATATTATCTAAAGAAAAAGACGGGAAATTACTGGAAGTAATCTATGAAACAGATAAACGTGCTGCAAGAAAAGCCCTCCACGATGTAATCCTTACGGCAAATCTCCCGAAATACTGGAACAATATAAAATCCATTTATAAAAGAGCGGAATATAGAATGGATATGGAACTGTTCGGCTTACTTGCCTACAGAATAGAAGTTACACCTCATCAGAAGGCGGAATACATTTACGGTTCATGGTTCGAATTAAACGATACGAATATAAAAAATGTAGAAACTTATGCCGTGAAAGATAAAGAAAAATTTCAACTCTTAACATCATCAGTGCCGAAAAACAGACTCCTGGCAAAAGAAGAGTTAACAGAGATACTGGAAAAATTAAATTTTGACGAGCAGGACATATGGGGAGTCATGAGATATACCCTTTATTATGGCGTAAATTACAAAATTAATGATAAAACCGGAAAAGAATTAAAGGATCTTCTTGCAAGTGGCAAGCTGGAAAAATTTGGAGAAACAGATGAACCCGGAGTTTCAGGAAAACTTATAGAAGGAATCAAAAGTATAGTGAGCAGTAAGCCAAAACTTTCCGTAGAATCTCCGGGTGAAATGATGTCTTATAATAAGTTTAACTATATTTTAAAAAAGAAGAAGTTTAATAACACAGAGAGTGACCTCATAAGAAAAATTGCCACAGGGCCCAATTTAAACGCAGGCTGGTATGAAATTAATGACTGGAATATAAAGCATCTGAGTAGTTTTGTCATTAAAGATAAGGAAAAAGCAAAGATTTTAAAAACTCTGCCAAAATTCAAATTAATTAAGAAAAAGGAATTTACAGATTTTCTGACAGAAAAAGGCTTTGACAAAAAAGAAATAGAACAGGTTATGATGTATACTCTTTATTACGGAGCAGCTTTTCAGATTGATGGTGAAACAATAGAAGCATTAAAAAATATCATCACAGAAAATAAACTCGAAACTGTAAAAAGCCACTGCAATAGACTCATGTCTCAGAACGAATTCAGTTCTATGGTTAAAGGTCTGAATTTCAGTGATGAAGAAGCGGAACTGATTACAAAATTGTCGCCAGAAGGATATATACAGCATAAAAGTATATGCATAACAAGATTTGCAATGAAGACAAAATCCTATCTGATGAGAAGACTGTGGCGAACATTCAGAACCATTGCGAAGAAAACCCCTGATATCTATGCAGAATTTGCTTATTTCTTTCTTAAAAACTTCAAAGACTCTGACGGCCGTCAGGCTCAGAAGATAACCAGATACAGATATGACTGGAATAGCAAAAAATTCAGTGTTTTTACTAATATTTACGACAGGTTTAACCATCTCTGGTCCTTTAACCATATACTTTACGGATACAGTAAGCGATACAGTCCATTAAAATCAGGTGTCAAATGGAGATGCATCCAGGAAAGGGAATTATCGCAGATAACAAGAGACAAATTTCGCGATGAAATAGGTAAAAAAATCAAAATAGAAAATATTGAAGAAGCCACAACGGAAGCGGCAGAGAGAGAGGAATCCTTTCCGTCTCTGTGGGAAAGAGACAGTAATTTATTACTGAAACTTTTAATGAATTCGGAATGTAAAGAAATAAATTCTTTTTCCGTAAAAATCCTGAGGGATAAATTTCCCAATACTTTAACAAATCTTTCAAAAGATGACCTGTTAAAACTTTTGAAAAAACCATATCCATTTGTCTGTAATACACTGGTGGAAATACTCAGAAAACACAGCGATCCAATGAGGATAGACAGGGAACTTCTGAAAACATTTCTCTTATGTGATTTTGAACCTGCAAGACATATGGCAGGAGAATGGCTTAAAGAGATAATCAAAAATGTTTCCTTCGAAGAAAAGACTTCATGGCTCTTTATGATGTTAAAATCTTCTTACAGTGACAGATGGAATTATGCCATAGAGTTAATAAAACTCTTCTGTGAGAAAGAAAATAAAGATCTGTATTTCAAAATACTCCTTGATGTGCTGAAAAAAGGAGAAAGAGAAAAAGATTTTTATAATGTTATAGTGGAATATGTTAAAGATATGTTCTATGAAGAACTTAAATTACTGTCTCTTGAAGATGTTTTTTCCATATTAAATTCACCTTCGAGAAATGTTCAGGATCTGGGTGGATGGCTTCTGCAGAACAGCAACATCGACCCAGTGACAGTAGACAGAAAAATCCTTGCAGGTCTTGCCTGTCATGATGTATTTACCGTAAGAGAGGGAGCAAAAACTATGATAAAATCAAATCCTGCACAATGGCAGGAAGATATTTCTCTTTTAATTCTCCTTACGGAAAGTAAATGGGAAGACACAAGAAATTTTGCTATAGATTTCCTTGTAGAAAATTTCTCGGTCAAAGAATTCACACCTGACATGATAACAGGCTTCTGTGACAGTCTCCATAAAAATATTCAGGATTTTGGCAAATCTCTTGTAAAAAAATATCTTAACGAAGGTTATATACTTGAATTTCTCCGTCTTACAGAACATCCTGAGAGTAATATTCAGGAACTGGCTTTAGACCTTGTTATAGAAAAACTGGGAGATGAACCGGATAAAATAAAAAAGCTTCTTCCATTTTTCAGAAGAATTTTATTCAGAGTCAATAAAGGAAGAAAAATGAAGGATAAACTCTTTAAATATGTGGAATATATTTCACAGAAAAATGCCTTTGTAGCAGCAGAGGTAATGACCTTATTTGAAGATTATACCGGTTCAATGACAGAGCGCGATTTTTCATCATGCATTGCTATTATGGCAGGATTAAAGGTAAAATACCCTTATATAAAATGTCCTGTTGAGATTATATCGGGAGGATAAGAAAATATATGAATGAAGATTTCACATCTATTGTAAAACGTGTGGAAAGATATTTTAAGATATCATCACTTCTCTGCTCCCATTGCGGAGAACTGGGTCATATTTGTAACGGTCAGATAGATATAGTAGAAAGGCCGGAAGATTATGATATTTATACAAAAGAGGACTGGGAGAAAGAAATGGATAAAGAAATGGACTGGATAATACAAAACAGGAAAGCTGTTCTCTTATGTCTGACAAAATTAAAAAAGGAATGGCCTGAAACCTGTAAAAGCCTCAGGTATGTTTTATCATTACAGAAGAGAACTTATGACTGGAGAAATTAATTATCGTGACACGTGACGCGTGACGCGTGACGCGTGATGCGTGAATTACGAGTGACTTTTGTTTATCAAGGGGGAAGTTGTAGATGTTATTCAATTTTACTTATGCAAAATCAAGTGTTATAGAACATTCAGGAGATATGACCAGGGTAAATTTCTCTCCTGATCTCAAAAGAGAGCCAGTTTTTTTCAGAGGTAAACTAAAAAATGCCATAATGTTCAGGGAAGGTATGAGTGCCCTTCGTGACGTTGTAGTTTCCGATCTCCGATATAAAAAGAAAGACAGAAGTGAATATATGGAGTGGCTGAAATGTGAAGAAATGAAACGTCTTTCAAAACATATGGAGGGTAAGAATGACCTTGTTGAAAAAATGAATATAGTCAATGCAGAGTTGAAGGTACTTCAGGACAGACAGTATGCAAGATGGAAACCTTATTATGATGCAAGGAATAAACTCAGAAAATACCTTGAAGCTGTAAATCCTGCATTCAGATGGGTCTTTGATCCTGTCATAACAGTTCATCCTGACGAATTATTCTTCGAATGTTTCTCTCAGGACGAATCCTCCTATGCAAGACTCGGGGCAGGTTATGATCTTTTCGAAAACATATCGGAATATGAATGCGGTACGACAAATATAGATTTTTCCGCACAGTTATTCGGTGAAATGCAGAAGATAAGAACCTATAAATCCACTCACTTTGAAATAGACCCGGGAGGGTTTCAGGTAGAAACAACAGGTCAAGAGACTTATAAAGAAAAAAAGATTGACCTGCCTGACAGCTGGGTAAGAGGTTTCCTGCAGGTTCAGTCTGCCATGAGCCTTCCTATGGTAAGTTTTACCCTCTCCCCTGTGGATATTTATAATATGTGCCTTTTTATGAAGAGAAACCGCGAGAAAGAAAGCCCGAGAGCATTAAGATATGAACTTACCCCGGGTAAACCAGTGACAGCAGTTTTCGAGCCATGGGAATATAAACTGGAATGCGGCAGTATCTGGGAAGGAGAAGAAGCTGTGAGTGTAAGGACATGGGGCAGAAGAAGACTTCATATACTGGAAAGACTCATACCTGTTACGAAAAAAGTAAAAGTATTTCTCCTTGGCAGAGGACTTCCCAGTTTTTATGTAATGTATCTTGATGATATGATTTTCACACTTGGTCTATCCGGGTGGACAGCAAATGACTGGTCAGGTGAAGGGAATTTCGATCTCCTCAGTTCAAGAGCAAAGGTAGATGTTTATGAAACAAGTGCCGTATTAAATTATTTAAAAGAGAAAAAATTTGCTCCTCTTGATGAAATAGTATTTCAGACAAAACTTGACAGACCAAAAGTATCAGGTGCATTAAACCTCTGGTGCCAGAGCGGAAAAGTGACATATGATCTGGCAGGAGGAACATACCGCTACAGGGAACTTACAAAGGAGCAGATTCCTCTTGATGATCTTACCTACAGAAACGAAAGAGAAAAGTCTGCAGGAAGATTTCTTCTGGAAGGTGCAGTTTCCATTACTTCCAGAAAAGAAGAAACAGGTCTGGAAGTATCAGGAAAAATTAAAGACGGTAAGAATATTTATGATACAAATCTTACCATGGACAGAGACGACAGGATAATAAAGGCAGAATGCGGATGTTACTGGCACAAACAGAATAAACTCCATAAAGGGCCATGTGAACATATTATATCTCTGAGAAGTTTCTCTGCCAGAGAAGAAAATTTTAAATTTATCAAAGAGACTGAAAAATTCTCTTGACATGGAACTGTATAAATTTATATAATATACTCTGTAAACAATTTACATAGTAAAATTTAAAAATTAAAAAAATATTCCTAGCAGTTTTCTGCGGTGCTACGCCGCGGTTGTGTTAAAGCTTTTCATACGTCACGATGCCCATCGTAACTTCTGGGGCTTTGTGACTACTGTCGGATAACTCGGTCAACTCTTCGGAGTTTTATACCGACAGTAGTCACCGCCCCTACAGTTGATGAACATCGTCCCAGGGATTTTCGTAGGAATATTTTAACTAAAAAAAATCAGAAGTTAAATAAAGCTTCTGATTTTGTGTTTTACTATCTGGAGAAACAAAATGAACTTTATGACCCTCTGTATTACATCAGTAGTTTTATTCTTTAGTTTATTCTCCCCTGCGTCTGCTTATATGGAAAAGCAGTCAGAAAAGAGGGAAAAGAATGAATTAAAAGGCAGCTTTGAAATTCCCTGGAATAATTCCTCTGAAGAAGAGATAAAATCTTCCGGAATTTTACTCAACATGGAAATTGATAAAGATTTTCTACAGGAATTTTCCAGTGAACAGGAAAAAACTTCAACAGAGTTATTTCAGAACAAATTATCTGAAAAAAACTTTAATGAAATTTTTACCTTTGAAGATATAGACAGAACCTTAAAGGAGAATAGAGGAAATAATTCCCTGTTATGTAACAATCTTTTCACCGAAGACAAAGCAGTGACTCTTGATTCTGAAAATAAATTAGAGGAAGGGAAAAAAGAAGATCCTGATTCTATAAAAGAGAAAAAAGAAGATCCCAATTCTATAGAAGAGAAAAACAATGAAAATACCGCCACAGAAATGGATTTGAAAAAAGGGGAAAATACGGGACAGGATCCTATGAAGCCCCTTACAAGATTCGATATAAGATTTAAGTATCAGAACCCCGTAAATGACGGAAACAACTGGATTCTTACCCTGCGTATGGATAAGCCGATTCATCTTGAAAATAAATGGACTATAGGCCTTCGCTTTGATATGCCCTTTATGTGGAACGATCTTCCCAATCGCTATAAAAACTACCAGAATCCTGAAGGTAATTACAACTTCGGAAGCGGTGATTTATTTACCAAGATAATGTTTATTACTCCCCATGAAGGCCGACATTCCTATGGTTTTGGTCTTCAGGCTATATTTCCTACAGAAAGCGATGATCAGTTCGGCTATGGCAAATATACCATTTCACCAATAGTGGCAGGATTATATTATCCCGAATGTCTTAAAAAGGGAAGTTATGCAGGACTGCTTCTTAGAAATGAATTCAGCTATGCAGGTGATGATTACAGAACTGATATAAATCAACTTGTTATACAGCCGGCTTTCAATGTAAACCTTCCTGACAGGTGGTTTATAACTATGGCTCCCGAGATATATATGAACTGGGAGAACGGTCAATGGTTCGTGCCCTTTGATATTATGTTAGGCAAACTTGTGACTCCCACAACTGTTATGTCAATTGAATACAAAGCAGGTCTTATAAAGGATTATCCTCTCTATGACTATGAGCTGGAATTCAGAACAGGGTTCTTTTATTAAAAGACTCTTACATAATCAAGCTTCAGGCTAAAAAATCTTTCCTGCAGCCCATTTAAAACCTGATACAATTTTCTGTCTGTGTTTTATTACAGTAGTAAGTCCCGGTACCACAACAGGTGCCGCAAGAACAGTAGCTGCAGCAATTTCAGTCCTGTGTTCATAGGCTTTACTTATAACTTTGGAAGTTCCTGCCACTGCATAGGCTCCGGAATCATAGGGATTTGAAGTTACAGGATTACCTGAAACCCAGGCTGCACTGTCATAAAATCGCGGCAGATTACCGGTCAGGCCATTTAACTGAGAAGCTTCTTTCCCTATAACAATTATACTCCTGTCCTGTTTGAATCTGGAAGCAGTTGAGGTAAATTCGTCAAGATCCTCTTTTGTCGTAAAATATTTGTAACCCCCTCCGGGATTATCCACTATATAATAGGTCTTTCCCTTTCCATCTTTATATCTTCCTGAAACTGTTATCCAGTGTAAATTTGCACCCTTCGGATCTCTATCAGGCTGGCCGCATACCATTACAGGAGCGCCGTTATCAAGAGCTCTGTCTATATTTGTAAATAATTTCTCAGAATCACCATATTGAAAAGGTGCAGCATGTAATCCAAGTTTTCTATTGGTATAATCAACTATGCTTTTAGGAGCAGTAAATATGCCTGTTGTAAGACTGGCGATTGCATCTACAGGCATTTCAATTCCGTATGCAGTAAGAGCAGAACTTAATGCACTAGGGCCGCATGTATAACCATATTTATCATTACATCTATTGCAATGTTCGTCGGATGCGGAAGTGATGGCAGTGTAGTGAGTGGAATTCCTGCCGGTATTGATACTCCTATTCCAACAGACATAACAGGTCCTACAGGGCCAACAGGTCCGGAGGGGCCAACAGGTCCGGAGGGGCCAACAGGGACAACAGGACCAACAGGGACAACATCTCCTCCCGGGCCTCCGGGTAATACAGGGCCTGCAGGGCCTGTAAATACAGGCTCGGTAAAAATAACTGTAAGGGAAGGTTTTGAAAACGGAGGGGATCAACCTTCCACAGGTGCCAGTGTTCTGGCTTCACCTTCGACAATAACAAGCAGCGCTGCAGGTGATGCTACAATAAACAATCTGCTATTTGGAGATTATACACTTACTGTTACAAAAAGCGGATTTGTCACACAAAATATACCTTTTACTATAAACACCCAGGGACAGATAGTTGACCTGGGGATTGTTACTCTGGAACCTGATGGTATTTTTGTGGACAATGTAAGCGGTGTGGATGCCCCAGGTAATGGCAGCTGGCTCATCCCCTATGCCACCATACCTTTTGCCATTAATGACAGGAGCGGTACAAGCGGGAAAACTATTATAGTACGTACAGGCACAGGAACCTACGGAGGGCCTGTAAATTTCAGTGTTCCAGGAACAAACTTTACATTAAGGCCTGCCAGCGGAGTAGTATCAGGAAGCATCGTAATTACAGATGGCGTTCTATTCAATGTTGATGCCACAATCCTGGATTTTACAGTCAGAAATGCTGCAGGAAGCGGAATTTCGATAAACGGTTCAAACCCGAAGATCGGCAGATGTACCGTAGAAGCGTCCAACAGCGATACAGGAGCCGGTATTAATATTAATAACGGAAAACCGCTTATAGAGGACACAAAAATAAGAAACTGTGCAGCTACAGGTAATGGCGGTGGTATTTATATGATAAACAGCAGCCCTTCAATAAATACATGCACCGTAGGAGAATCCGGTTTCCCGAACAGTGCCGGTGATGACGGAGGCGGAATTTTTATAGACAACAATTCATCCCCTGTAATCACAAACAGTACAGTTCATTACAATACGGCAGTCGATGACGGAGGAGGTATTTCCTATAATGGCACAGGAAGTACTGTTACTCTTACAAACACCACCATACAGAATAATAACGCAGGAGATACAGGTGGAGGAATAAGGTGCAACAACGCAGGACAGCTTTCCATGACAGGTGGAGCGATACAGATAAACACAGCCGGCACTAGCGGAGGAGGTATATGGACTGACAATAAAACCCTTACCATAGATAACTGCACAATAGACAATAACACAGCATCGGATTCAGGGGGAGGATTGCTGAAAAACAACGGTACAGTTACCTTAAACGCCTGTAACATAACAAATAATAAAGCAAACGGCACAACTGATTCTTTAAGAGGTGGCGGAGGTATTTATAATGTCCTCGGTTCAGGTCTTACTGTAACAGGCTGTACCATAAATGGCAATACAGCTTCAAGAAACGGCGGAGGTATTTACAACCTCCTTGGAACTCCTTCAATAGTTACCTGCACCATAACAAATAATGGAGCAAACAGTAACAGTGATGTGAATAATGACGGAGGAGGAGGAATTTATAACAGGAATGATGATATTACAGTATCAGGATGCATCATACAGGGAAATACGGCAGCAAACGACGGAGGAGGTATTTATCTCCGTAAAGACGGGCTCATCAGTGGTTCTGCTCCAAATTTCAATACTATAACCCTGAATACTGCAACAAACAGAGGAGGAGGTATATATATAAATCCCTCCAATATAGGTTCATCAGGTGATATACCAAATATTTCATATAATAATCTCTTCGGCAATACCAGTTCCGGAGACAGCGGAAACGGCAAGGATGCATATTTCAGTATAGGCGGCGGCACCACCCGTATTGCAGATGCAACAAATAATTTCTGGGGAGCAGCCATAGATCCGACAACAAATGACGGAGTGGACTTCAGCAGGACTACAACCAAAAGACTTAATGTAAGTCCCTATGCAGTATCACAATATTAAGGGGTTATCGAGAAATAACCTCATCATATTTACATTCTATATCGTGACGCGTAACGCGTGACGCGTGACGCGAGGATGATAACCGTTCTAATAATTTGCCAGGGTTATTTTCTTACAGTCTCTAAAAGTGAGTAGTGAATGATGAATAGTGAGTAAAAAAGATAGAACAACTGCTTACTGTCTATAAAAAAACAACGGGGTGGCATTCCGGAAGGGATGCCACCCCCTGTGTTAATATCGTGACGCGTAACGCGTGATGCGTGACGGGAGGACAGATTCTCATTCCTGATTGTGAATGACATAATTCATGGCCTAAGTGGTCACAACGAAAGATGAGAATCTTATAATTCGTTTCACCTTTCACATTTCACTATTCACTCTAACAATAATACAGGAAATAACCCTTGACATATGTTACAAAAAATTATATGTTTATATTAAAGTTACTATTAAATCAACTTTATAATCAATAAATTTTGGAAAGGGAGGAAAAACATGTTAACATTAAAAAACAAACAGTTATATTACTCCTCTTCAATAATAATCTTTATAATTTTCACGGTTTTTATTATATCAAATTGCGGTGGAGACGGCACAGGCTTCATAAATCCGCCGGTAGCAGCAGAACCTTCTTCCACTACTGTTCCCTCTCCCACGGCTTCAACCGGCCCTGTTACTCCCACTTCCACTCCGGGAAGTATAATCACAGGACTTGTTCAACCATCTGATCTGGTATATAAAGGAGCATTCCGTTTACCTGAAGGTTCGGGAGGTACAGACTGGACTTACAGCGGTGCAGCCATGGCCTGTTATCCCGGAGGCGATCGTGACGGCCCTTCCGATGGCTATGGAGGTTCTATATTTGCCACAGGTCATCCCTATCTCATGTATGTATCGGAAATAACCATACCTGTTCCAGTTATTTCTTCAAATATAAATGAACTTAACACTGCAAACACCTTACAGACTTTTCATGATGTAAGGGGAGGACTTTTTTCAGAAGCAGACGGTTTTGATCAGGCATTTTTGAGAGTCGGACTGGAATATCTCCCACAGCAGGGAGAACAGACAACTGATAAACTTTATTTTTCCTGGGGCCAGCATTTACAGGAAGGGCAGACAGGGCCGAGTCATACATGGTGTGAATTAAATCTATCCAGTCCTCAGATTGCCGGCCCATGGGCTATAGCCGGAAGAGAAAACTATAGTACAAACGATTATATATTTGCAATACCTGATAACTGGGCTTCTATAAATACTCCGGGAAAACTCCTTGCCACAGGCAGATTCAGAGACGGAGGCCAGGGAGGGCAGGGACCTTCCATTTATGCCATTGGCCCGTGGAGTCAGGGTAATCCCCCTCCTGCCGGCACGGAACTTGAAAACATTCCTCTACTTCAGTATGAAACTGCATATACATCGGGAGGCCATACTATAAACAATTATCATCAGTCTGACGAATGGAACGGCGGTGCATGGCTCACATCAGGCAGTAAATCTGCAGTTATTTTTGCCGGCACAAAGGGGACAGGCACCTGCTGGTACGGTTTTGCCGACGGAACAGTATGGCCTGATGAACCTCCCTACCCTCCCGAAGGTGAAGGGGAAAGGGGATGGTGGAGCACAGGTTTTAAAGGTCAGATAATTTTCTACAATCCTTCGGATCTGGCATCTGTGGCAAAGAAAACCATGGAACCATATGAACCTCAGCCCTATGCCGTAATGGATATAGATAACAATCTGTTTCATATACAGTCAGGACAGCAAAAATACCATACAGGTGCAGTAAGCTTTGATCGTGGAGGAGGTTATCTTTATGTCATGGAACCTTTTGCTGACGGGGAAAAACCTGTTATTCATGTATGGAAAGTGAATTAATATAATAAAAATATATACAAATACCAAAAGTTTACATTTTATTAACAACTTAACTTAATATTTATACTATAATAGTAACTATAAACTATATTTTTGCAGTTTCTGACTGAAGTCTTACGATATAGCATAACTGTTTTAATTTCTGCAAAAGTATAAAAAAATAAATAAGGTATAAAAAAAGGGGGGGACATAATTATGAAAATATCAGGTGATTTTTCTCTAAAACAACAACATTTAAACAGATTATCCGGCAGAGAAAATAAAACGACTGCCCCTTCTGATAGAGTAATACTGGGCGGTACGAAAGAAAATAACAGTGAACCTGCCGATAAAATTAAAAATCTTAAATCAGGTCCTCATTATTTACCTGAAGAAAAAATGAGAGAAGCTGAAAAAAGTATCCTTCTAGGAGTTGGTTCCTTTTCGGCTGGAGCCGGTGCAGGTACCCTTGTAGCCATGTCACTCGGCATGAATTCAATGGGAGCCATAGGCATGGCAGTAGGAGGAGTGATAGGTTTAACAGGTTATCTCCTCTATGAAGGTTTGAGCTCTGCTTTAAAAAAATAGATAGATAAGTTATATTAAAATCCTGGTTTACTGATAGACCTGCCTGTAGATATTCAGAGACAGGATTTTATAATTATATTCCATTTATAAGGAAGTTATGAAAAACTGCAAAACTATAGAATAAAGAAAGGATAAATAATTATGAATAATCTATCAATATTAATAATGCTTATCATACTTCTCATTAAGCCTGTCTTTGCGGTAGAAACTTTTACCGACAGAGATTATCCTCTTGCAGGAATAACATTCAATGACAGTCTTGAAAAGGTAGAAGTAATGCTCGGCCCGCTCACCCTGGTAGACTCCTATGTAAATGAAATAGCAAACTGTGAGGTCAAAGTCTATAAAGCAAAAGACGTAAAAATATCGATAGCTTCAATAGATGAAGGTAAAGTGTGGTCTGTAGAGGTTTTCTCTCCGAACTATCCTACTATAAGAGGCATAAAAGTAGGAAATTCAAGTAAAAAAGTAACAGACAAATATGGAGAACCTGACTATAAAGATCCTTTTGAAGATAAAAAGGGAAAAACGTATGAATACTGGACCTATGAAAATACGGAGAAGATGATAAGACTGGTATTCAAGATTGATAAAACAAAAAATGTCGTATCGTCTATAACATCAGCTAAGATTATAGATTAACCGGAACAAATTGAAAGGATGGTGTAAAATGGAAGAAACATATAAACCTCTTCCTGAAGAAGATTATCATATGGCAGGATTAACATTAATGGATTCTATGGAAAAAGTAACGTCAGTCCTTGGGGAATTAACATTTACAGGCAGCTATATAAATGAAATCTCCGGATATACAGTTAATATATATCAGGCAAAAGGACTGCATCTCGAAATAGCTTTATATTCAGATGAAGAACAAATAGAATATCATTTATGGTCTGTTGAAGCTTTCACGCCGGAATACACTACTTCCAGGGGTATCAGGACGGGAGACTCTGTTTATGAAATCTCTGAACAATATGGAGAACCTTCTTATAAAGGTACACTCGAAGATAAAGAAACAGGCTGTGATTATCTATACTGGTTTTATGAAGATATGGAGAATAAAAGAAATCTTGTATTCAAGATAGATAAAGATGAAATAATCTCTATAATGACATGTATGCTTCTGGATTAAAGAAGTTATGAAATAAAAATTTTCAAAATAAGGAGAGAATAGTTTTATGATATTTAAAAAAATTATAGCAATCTTTCCGGTTTTACTTTTTTTACTGTTTAACTCTTCCTGTGATAGCGTAGAAGGACAGATAAAAACTGGCCACAGATATTTAAGTGAAAAGCAATATGATAAGGCAGGTGAAAGTTTCGATAAAGCACTGAAAATGAATCCTAAATCTTCCAACGGCTGGTACGGGAAAGGTTTATTTCAGTACACCAGGCAGAAATATGATGAAGCTCTGGAAAGTTTTTCAAAGTCCATAGAATATAATGCAAAAAATATTAAACCCTGGAATGGCAAGATAATGGTATATCAGGTTAAATCTCTGTTAACACCTGATAAAGAAACAGAATATTACGAAGAAATGATAAAATGTTTTGACGAAATAATAAAAATAGATGATAAAAATATAGAAGCTCTTACCGGTAAAGGTAATGTTTTCTGCAGTCAGGGTAAATATGAAGAAGCATTGAAATGTTATGATACGGCACTTGGAATAGACAGTAAAAAAATAGATCTCATAATAGGAAAAGGCTATATACTCTGTAAAGCAAATAGATATGATGAATCATTGAAATGTTATGATGAGGCATTGAGCATGGAGCCGGATAATGAGAAGTGCAGTAAAGGGAAAACACAGACACTATGCAGTATGTGGCATAAAAAAGGAATGGATCTATGCAGTCAGAAAAAATACAAAGATGCAATAAAATGTTATGATGAGGCACTGAAAATAGATCCTGAAAATGAAGCATGTATTAAAGGCAGAGATCAGGCAAATGCAGGAATTTTTCAGACTCAGGGACTCACATTATACGGCAAAAAAAAGTATAAAGAAGCAATAGCATGTTATGATAAAGCACTGAAACTGGACGAAGAAAATAAAACTCTGTGGTATGATAAAGGCAATGCCCTTTATTCTTCAAAACAATATAATGAAGCCCTGAAACAGTATATTCAAGCAATCCATATTGACAGTAAATTTGCCTATGCCTACTGTGCCCTTGGAAATACCTATCTTATACTGGAAAGATTTCAGGAAGCACTTCAGAATTATGATAAAGCCCGGGAATATGCACCGAAGGATAAATATGTACAGGACTGTTATAAGAACGGTGAAAAACAATGGTTTCTCAACTCAATAAAAGGCGGTGTAACGTGAAGATAAGGTCATTGAAGCTGTAGGCTTCATGGGATCGTGATGCGTAATGCGTGATGCGTGATGCGTAATGCGTGATGCGTGATGCGTGATGCGTGATGCGTTGATGTGTGATGCGTGATGCGTGATGCGTGATGCGTGATGCGTGATGCGTTGATGTGTGATGCGTGATGCGTGATGCGTGATGCGTGATGCGTAATGCGTAATGCGAGGAAAGAGGCAGGGAATTCGTATTTATTTTTCTTATTTTCTGAAAGGACATCAGGTTTTGCTATCTGGAAAATCTTCAGTTTTTTTAAAAGAATTTTTAGTTTTTTTATTTTTTACTCTTCTCTCTATTCTATTCTTCTCGCCTGCTCTTTTCAGCGGTATGAGTTATATCTACAGGGATATAGAATTTCTCTTTGCACCCTATCAATTATTAAAGAGAGACATGTTCCTTAATGGTCATATTCATCTATGGAATCCTTATGTTTTTTCAGGAGTACCCTATGAAGCAAACATGGGAAGCGGGCCTACCATATTTTATCCATTATCATTCATTTATTATTTATTCCCTGTAGAACATGCCCTGGTATATAACTTCATTATACATTTTACTCTTGCAGGTTATTTCATGTATCTTTTTGGCAGATATGGCCTTCGCAGTTCTGTCATACCATCTGTTACAGGAGGAGTGGCCTTCAGTTTCAGCGGTTTTTTCATAACCCATTTAATACATACCTTTATTATAGGAGGTGCCTGGTTACCTCTTCTTTTTCTATCTTTGAAACTGTCTGTTGAAAAAAAATCCATTCCCTTTATCATTATAACAGGCATAATATCATGTATTTTATTGTTATCCGGGTTTATACAGTTAACCTATTATATATACTGCGGCTTAACAGTTTTCTGGTTATGGCTGTTAATAGACAGGTTTAAAGATAGATCTCTTAGAGACAAAATTTTCCTGTTTATTCTATTTCCATTGATATGTATTATTGCAGTTTTACTCTCATCAATACAGCTTCTGCCTTTTCTGGAGTTCCTCAACGTTACACTCAGGGAAACAGGGGGCGCAGAAATAGCCAATACCTATTGTATGACATGGCAGAGACTCGTTACATTCATAATACCTGATTTTCATGGCAGACCCTGTATGGAACCATTTAAATCAGGGTTTTATCCTCAAAATGATAAAAATTACTGGGTTTACTGGGAAACATGCGGATATACCGGTATTACTGCTTTAGTAATGTCTTTTGTCGCAATAGGTTACTCAAAAATACGGCTTAAATGGTTTTTTCTTCTTCTTTTCATTCTGTCATTAATGGCCTCTATGACAGATAACACGCCTTTCTATAAGTTTTTCATAACCTTCATGCCCTTCTATAAATCCTTGAGAAGTCATGGCCGTTTTATCATTCTCATGACTTTCTCACTCTCTTCTCTCTCTATTACCGGCATGGATGAATTATCGAATATTACAGGCAAAGGACGGAAGGTGCAGGGCATAATTTATTTTTTTATATTCCTGAGTATTGCAGCAATCATCATGGCAATAATAATATCTTCTTATCCTGATGCCACAAAGATACCGGCAGAATATGGAAGTATAATACCGGAAAAGAAAAATGGTATTATAATATTTGCCTTTATTATGAGTATAACAACCATAGTTATGGTTTTAAAATCTTTTAATATTATCTCTAGAAACATATTAGTGCTCTCTCTTCTGATTATTACTGTTATTGACATGGCGATATTTGGTTTTACTTTTAATCCTCCGGTAAACAGTAAATCTTTCTACAAAAAGACAATAAAATCACAACTGACTGATTACTCACCGGGTGACGGCAGAGTAGTTAATCTGAACTGGAATGATTATGTAAACAGAGGACAGATTGAGGGTTTTGAAACTGTTCAGGGTTTTGATCCTCTGGCAATCAGTTATTATATGAAATATCTCTATTATTCCCAGTATGAAACATTACCTGATAGTAAGGACATGCAGTATTTAATTAATTTCTCAAATTCATTTATCATAAAAAACTATATTAATAATAAGATGATAGATCTCCTGAATGGTAAATATATTAATGTTACAGATATAAATTCTGCAGACGAACCTGTGCTCTATCAAAATGTCAATCTTTTACCAAGGGCGGCGGTTTTCTATAATTATAGATTTATGGAAGGTGATGATGAAGAGTTACTTGATTTACTGAGCAGTAAAGAATTTGACATCAGAAAAGAACTTATACTGTCATGTCCTGTAGACTTACAAAGTTTCCCGGAAAAATCTTTTGAGAAAGCTTCTATAATAAAATATACGGAAGATCTTATAGAAATAGAAGTTAATGTAACAACACCTGCCATGCTGTTTCTGAGTGAAATATATTATCCCGGATGGAAAGCATCGGTAGACGGAAAGATTGAGGAGATATACAGAGCCGATTATATATTCAGAGCTGTGCCGATTAAGGAACCGGGGAAACACCATGTGAGAGTTTATTTCTCTCCAATGTCCTATAAGGCAGGGAAAATCATCAGTATTACAACTATTTTTCTGATAATATGTTATCTGTGGATATTAAAAAAGACCGTGAAAAAAAAATAATTTCACAACCCTCCTACAGCCCTTGCTGCAAGTACCACTGTAATAATCAGAGACAGAATTGTTTGAACCATCATTAATATTTTTGCCCTTTTACTGACTACCTGTTCTGCAGTTGGACCAAAGGTAGTAGCTGTATTAAATGAAAGGAAAAGATAATCTATCCAGTGGATTCTATTATTCCCCTCTTTAACCGGAAATATAAAGGCACCACCGGGAATAGTACTGTCAACAAGGAGATACCAGAAAGCAAAAATAATAATATTCATTCCGTAGAGAGCTGCCACGTCCCAGAGCAGATAGAGAGGCTGTCCTCTATTTTCGTGAGCTTTTGATACAAGGAGTAATACATTTACTATTAACTGTAATGTAACAAGTGAGAGGTATATTGTTATAAAACGATTTACCAGTAACCTTTTATGAGATCTCCAGAAGAGTAATATCAATATAAGAACAAGAAGAAACACTCCGTAGATTATGTCATTTATATTTATAAGAAATTGATTGATACTCTGGGAAAATACGACTGTTTTTACCAGCTCTTTCCCCACGAAATGATTGAATATATGCACAATAATCAAAGAAATAACTATTTCAAATAAATCCCATTTCATATCAGTCAGCTACCTTATTACAGTTTTCAAAAATTATAACAAGTAACGTTTTAAATTGCAATGAAAAAAGGGAAATATAATATGAATGGATAATTATACATTTTATAACATATGAAATAAAAATTAATACAAGGAGGAACAAAAATGGAAAAATTTATTATGTCTCTTTTTCTGGTAATTCTTTTAATTGTACCATGTTTTGCAAAAGAAGAAGGAATAAAAATCGAGAAAATCCCCTATGGAGGATGGGAAAACTGTATCCATATGACAAACGGCACAGTAGAACTTATTGCCACAACAGATGTAGGGCCAAGAATCATATTTTACGGATTTACCGGCAAAGAAAATGAATTTTTTGAGGTAAAGGATAACCTGGGAAAAACAAATGAAAAAGAATGGCTTCCTTTCGGTGGTCACAGACTCTGGATTGCTCCTGAAGAAAAGCCTAAAACCTATTTTCCGGACAGCCTTCCCGTTAAATATGAAATAAAAGGAAATACTCTTTATTTAAAACAGCCTGTAGAAAATATAAATGGTATTGAAAAAGAAATGGAAATAACTATGGATAGTTCTGGAAGCCATGTCCATATAGTTCACAGACTGACAAATAGAAATAAAGAAACAGTAGAACTTGCTCCCTGGAGTATTACTCAGATGGAAACAGGGGGAACAGCCATAATACCGCAGGAAGAATTCATACCACATCCTGACAGTCCCGAAGGGAAAGAACTGAAAGTAAGTACAACCAATTATCTGCCTGTAAGAACTCTTTCACTATGGTCATATACAGATATGAGTGACAGCAGATTTACCTTTACACAGAATTACATAATCATAAAACAGGATGTATCTGCCACGTCTCCTACAAAAATAGGTATGAGCAATAAAGAAGGATGGGCAGGTTATGTAAGAAACAATCATCTTTTCATCAAACTATGCCCTTTAAAAGAAGGCACCTATCCTGACAAAGGCTCATCTTTTGAATCATTTACCAATCAGGACATGTTAGAACTTGAGACAATGTCTCCCCTTATAAACCTGAAAAGCGATCAGTCTGTTGAACATACGGAAGACTGGTATCTATTTGAGGAAGTAAAAATCGAAAATAGCGATAAATCTATTGATAAAGAAATACTTACAAAAATAAAGGCAATCAAAAAAGGAGAATAATTTCATGGAAACTGCTGCGAGTAAGGTAAAAGTCAAATCATCCAACGAAGAAGCAAACTATACTGTTCCCCTTGTTATTCTTACATCTCTTTTCTTCATGTGGGGTTTTATTACATGTTTGAATGATATTCTCATTCCCCATTTAAAATCACTTTTTGACCTCAACTATACACAGGCAATGCTTATACAGTTCTGTTTTTTCACTGCCTATTTTATTGTTTCTCTTCCTTCAGGGATGATAGTAGAAAAGATAGGCTACAGGAAAGGTATAGTTATCGGCCTTGTAACAATAGGTGTTGGGTGCCTCATATTTCTGCCTGCTGCTCTTTATACGTCATATGCTATATTTTTAGCAGGTTTCTTTATTCTTGCGTCAGGCATAACACTCCTTCAGGTGGCGGCAAATCCTTATGTAACAATACTTGGCAGGTCAGAAACTGCATCGAGCAGGTTAAATCTGACACAGGCTTTTAATGCCCTGGGAACGACTGTAGCTCCTATCTTCGGTTCTTATTTAATACTTTCTGCTGCAGTTAAAACTGCTGAAGAAATCAGTAAGATGACAGGAGGAGAACTGAGTGCCTACAAATTAGCACAGGCCAGTTCCGTTATAGCCCCCTATGTTGGTATAGCAATAACACTGTTTATCATGGCAGTAATATTTGCAGTAATAAAATTACCGGAAATTGAAGCAGAAACTTCAGAAGATCAGAAATCGGCAGAAGCAGGCGGAGTAAAGAGAAGCGCATGGACATACTCACATCTGGTACTCGGGGCCATAGGTATTTTTGTTTATGTAGGAGGAGAAGTTGCTATTGGAAGTTTTCTTGTAAATTATCTGGGACAGCCTGATATTGCAGGACTTCCTGAAAGTATAGCAGGGAAATATGTTTCTTTTTACTGGGGAGGAGCAATGGTTGGACGATTTATAGGTTCTGCAGTACAGGCCTATATTAAACCCGGTAAAGTACTTGGTTTCAATGCATTTGTAGCTGCTGCTCTTCTTATCACTTCAATGTTAACCTTCGGAAAAATAGCCATGTGGACAATACTTCTCATAGGTTTATTTAATTCCATCATGTTTCCTACAATTTTTTCTCTTGCCATAAGCGGTCTTGGAAAAAGCACAGGCCAGGGATCAGGTATTCTCTGTATGGCCATTGTAGGAGGAGCAATTATCCCTCTTATACAGGGTGCCATTGCAGATAAAATCGGCATTCATCATGCATTCATACTGCCTGTTTTATGTTATGCCTATATAGCTTTTTACGGATTTGTAGGACATATTCCGAGAAAACAGTGAAGGGTGAAGGGTGAAAAGTGAAAAGTAGGGGCGAACCTTGTGTTCGCCCGGTGAGTCGTAAGTAGGGGCGTTTAATTAAACGCCCCATGCGCATCAAGCTAAGCCACCTTCTTTCTCCAGAGCAAGTAATAATTGGAAAGTTGCAGGTTTTTCTTTTCGTTTGTTAATTTTACAACCAGAATTTAAACAACGCTGAACATCTTTAAGTGCTTTAATTAGACGTATTATAGAACAACAAGAGACTGCTAAATATAATGCATATTTTTGTATTGTCTTAGCAGCTTTTCTCAAACTTCTATTCAGATTTTTCCAGCAACTTGTTAAACATATCCAGTGTTGAATTATCATAACTAATAATTTACCATATAATTCACATAGAATTCGATAAGGTTTCGAACTGCGCCATTCGTCAATAGAACCGTGACTTTTCCATAGCTTAAACAATAGTTCAATTTGCCAACGAACTCTATACAATACCATAGCTTCATTTAAATTCATAAGTTCCAGAGGGGCATTGGTAATATATATCGTCCAGTCTGCCATCTTTAATCTCTTTTGGCTTACTGCCTGACCTTTACGACGAGCTTCTTTATGAAGATCTTGACGACGCTTACTTGATATTTTTTCTGGAACACGAACGGCCAATAATCGACAGGGGATGCGATAATCAGCTCCAATTTTTATCGGTAGGTCTACCTGATTTGTTTTTTGTTTACTTAATAAATCTACAACATCCCACTCTTTTCCAAGAGTGTCAAATACTTTAGTCTGAGCCTGTAAACGACACAACCAATATAAATCTTTAAGAACCATATCATTAAGGACTCTTAAGCTAAAATATCCTAAATCGAATATCCTTAATGAACCTTTCGATAAAAACTCTATTCCTAAACTTGTACCTTTGTCATTTTCACGTCCATCGTAAAGGATTGGACCATAAAGATTTCCATTTTTTATATTTAATCTTACTTGCAATTTTACTGATGATGATGTACCTTTATCACTGCTTCCTCCGCAACCTTCCCATATATCTTTTAGAGCATCAGGTAGTCTTATGGTTGTGCTATCTTCTATATATATTCCAGTAAAACGGTTAAATATACTTATATTTACTCCTTCATTTGATATCATTCCCATTACTGCTTCTGATAATACTTGTTGTAAAAAATCTCCTGCTTCAGGTGTAAAACGTTGTTCTATTCCCTGGCTACTAATTTTTACTTCAATGCTTGATGCTGTTTGGCTTAATTCTTCTAAACTGGCTTGTGGGTTTGACATCCACGTAAATACCAATGTTTGAACAAATTTTGAACCAGTAAGTTTTGATTCCCTTTGAACAAACTCTGTCTCTCTAGCAAGTTTATCTGCTGTTTCTGTCATTATTTTTTGCATTCCTCTTGCAACTTGTGATATAATATCCATATTATCCCTCCTGGCTTGCTTTTATATATTATTTTATACCAGAAGGGACTATTTATAAATACCTAATTGATCATTTTCTTAGGTTGATGCCTATGGGGCGTTTAATTAAACGCCCTTACACTGGATTACATCACGCATCACGCATCACGCATTACGCATCACGCAATAATTGGAGGACAAAAATGAGTAAAATCTTTGACATATCAAGCAAAGAAATATTAATTGCAGGTCATCCTCTTTCTTTCTGGTTATCTAATTATGAATTACCTCTTCATATAAGTTATGAACCTGTTATAAGGGAAAATCTGAAATCTTTTAAAAGAGTTTTTAACACCTGTTACCCTGAAGGACTTGTATGTTATGCAGCCAAAGCCTGCACCGGTTCTGCCATACTTGAAATAGTAAGAGAAGAAGGATGCGGTGCAGATGCAGCTTCATATAATGAGGCAAAATGTGCAATGAACTCGGGTATACCGCCTGAAATGATTGCGTTAAATGGCAACTGCAAGGAAGATTTTCTCATTGAAGAAGCTGTAGAAAAAAATATGCTTATAGTATCTGACAGTATTGAAGAATTCAAAGTTATTTCAAATATAGCCGAAAAAAAAGGCAAAAAGGCAAAAACCCTGATAAGAATAAGCGGTTATGAACTGTCAGATGTTACGGCAGAAGGAGTTTTTACTGCAGGAGTCTGGACAAAATTCGGTGTTCCTCTGAAAGAGATGCCTGATTTTATAAAGTCCCTTGACAGTTATCCCTCCATTGAATTTCTGGGGTTTCATACCCATATAGGATCTCAGATTGCAGATGTGGAACCATATCTGGAAGTTCTTGGAAAAATGATAGAAATGTCTTACATATTAAAAGAAACAGGGAGAACATGTAAAATTATAAATATTGGCGGAGGCTATCCTGTTTCCTATGTAAATAAAGAAGAATGGAAATATATAACGGACATGGTGAGAGAAGGTTATATAAAAGCAATGAAAGGAGACAGCACAGGGATTTTCGCATGGAATAACAACCCTGGAGGTTTCAGAAAAGATCTTAAGGAATGGAGAGGTGAGAAATTCTATTCTTTTTATCCAAAAGAGAAAATGTTAGAAGCTATACTGAAAAATTCCATAAATGGAAAAAATACGGTAGAATCTCTGAAATCTATTGGAGAACCTCTTCTTGTCATTGAACCGGGAAGAAGTATAGCAGATGACGGAGGGGTTACTCTGGCAAAGGTGAATAGTGTAAGAAAAGTGGCAGGCGATCATAATTTAATTACCATAGAAATGGGTGTCACGTCTCATTCGGAAGCATTACTCGAAAATATTCTGAGACGGTGGGACATAATAACAGATTACCATAAAAAAGATGAAGCACCATTCGAAACCTTTGTTGGAGGGAATCTCTGTTTCTCCGGCGACATGATAGCCAGATATAAAATAAAACTTCAGAGGAAACCTCATAGAGGAGATATTATTATTATCCATGATACAGGTGCCTATTGCTCAGGATTTATGGAAAGTAATGCAAACTCTTTTCCAAGGCCTGACAGGGTAATGGTAAAAGAAGACGGAACTATTACATATATAAAAAAAAGAGATACCTATGAAGACGTGATGCGTGATGCGTGATGGCGTTAAGTTAAGAAACATATAGCAAATTGGCTGCCTGGTGCTCTGGAGAAAAAATATCACGGCGGCACAAGTGTATTTAATTGATATAAAGTGTAAAGTAGCATGATGTAAGCTCTAACAGATATAAATGTTACAGTTTAGATTTTTTCGGAGGAGCGCCAGGCAGCCAATTTAGAGGGTTATAACGTTAACTTAATGACATTGTGCGTGATGCGTAAGATTACACCGGTCACTACTCACTACTCACTACTCACTATAAAAACAAGGAGTAAAATTCATGAAATCTGAAAAAATAAATAGAATCTCTCCCAGTGTTACCATAGAGATAACAACAATAGCAAAGGAATTAAAAAGACAGGGTAAAGATGTTGTACTGCTGGCAGCAGGAGAACCTGATTTTCCCAGTCCTGACCATGTAAAAACCGGAGCAATAAAAGCAATAGAAAATAATTTCACCACCTATACGGAAACAGCAGGTATTCCGGAACTAAAAGAAGGTATATGCAAAAAATTCCTCAGGGATAACGGTTTAAATTATAAATCGGAAGAGATAATGGTAAACTGCGGGTCAAAACATGCCATCTATCTGGCTTTACAGTGTCTTTTAAGTCCGGGAGATAAGGTAATCTTATCACTTCCCTGCTGGAACAGTTATATTGAACAGGTAAAACTTGCAGAAGGGGAACCTTTACTTATCAATTCCAGAGAAGATATGTCTCTGGATATTGATAAATTGAACAAATCTGTCACTGAAAAAGTAAAGGTATTATTACTCAATTCTCCCTGTAATCCTACAGGACATGTATTTACAGAGAAAGAACTGGAGGCAATAGGTGAAATAGCTTTAACACATAAAGATCTCTTTATCATTTCAGACGAAGTTTACGAGTATTTTGTATATGAAGGTAAACATATAAGCTTAACAGGAGTATTTCCTGAATTAAAAAACAGGACTGTTATAGTAAATTCCGTATCAAAATCCTATTCTATGCCTGGATGGCGTATAGGTTATGCCGCAGGGCCGAAGGAATTAATATCTTCCATGACGGCCCTTCAGGATCATATAACATCAAATCCCAGTTCCATATCACAGATAGCAGCCCTGAAAGCAATAGTAGGAGATCAGTCATGTGTTAAACATATGTTCCATGAATTTTCAAAGAGAAGAGATTTCGTAATAGATAGACTGAATAAACTCCCACTGATAAAATGTTCTCCTCCGAAAGGTGCATTTTATGCCTTTATAGATATAAGTAAAACATGCATGGATTCAAAGAAATTTACAAAAAGACTCCTTGAAGAAGAACTGGTAGCTTTGATCCCGGGTATTGCCTTCGGTTATGATAATTTCGTCCGTCTCAGTTTTGCCTCTGCTTATGAAGAATTAAAAAAAGGCATGGAGAGAATTGAAAGATTTATTTTGAAAATCAATAATGCACGGGAGGAATAATCCTCCTGTCACGTGTTACGCGTCACGATTTTCATTTGACCTTTCTATCTATATTCATCAAAGAATCAATAAATTTCTCCCTCACCTGTGAGGAATAATTGTTATATTTATTCATATCCTGAAATAATTCCCATGTATCATTTTGAACAGTAGATAATATCTTAAGCAAACGCTGATATCCCAGGGTTTCTATCTCCTGTGGGCCAAGATTCATATCAATCATAGCCCTGCCTATGAAATGAGTCAATATAAGAGAATAAGAGATCTGTTCATCATGAGCTTTCGGAGTCATTTCTATTATTTTCAATTCTTTTCTTTCAAGAAATGTTTTTACACAGTCAAGTTTTTCTTCTGTTATTCTTACGGGACAGAGTACAATCTTTCTGTTTTTCAGAGTCGTTCTGGCACTGTCAGGGCCGAATAAAGGATGGGTTCCAAGTATATGGACAGAAGAAGGCAAATATTTCTTCATTAAATTACATGGTATTTCTTTTATGGAACAGACATCAATAATGATAGAGTCTTCCCTGGCATAATCTTTAATGTCCAGTAAAACACCTTCCAGTGAAGATATGGGCATAGAGAGAATAATAATATCTTTTTTACAGACATCTTCCAGAGAGCTTCTGCTTAAACCCAATTTTCCTATTTCATTACTTCTATCAATTCTATCATATACATAAACATTAAGATCTTCTTTTAAATATTTACCTGCCAGGTGGCCAAAACGTCCGAAGCCAATTATACCTGCAGTTTTTTTATTACTTCTCACTCACTACTCACCACTCACTATAATATGTTGTAATCTTCTGGATTCCTCCAGGATTATTTTATAAATATTTTTTATATATTTATCTTCCGGTCTGTTATAAATCTCCTCTTCCCTATCAGGTTGATGGACAGGGAGATTTTCTTTAAGTTTACACCTGGCTATTTCCTTTACAATATCTTCTCTTTCTTTTAATAGACTTATGATTTTAAAATCAATTTCATCAATTTTTTTTCTGTAATTTTTCAATTGTTCTAACATAATTTATTCCCCTTCCAGCTGTTTTTTCAGCATATGTCTCATTATTTTTTCTGATGGATACTTCCCTGTCCATAGTTTATACTGTTCAATTCCCTGGTATAAAAGCATTTCACAGCCTTCTATGATTAAAGAATTGACTTCCTGTGCATCTTTGAGCATTCTGGTTATCATAGGCCTGTAGACAATATCAAATACTGTTTTACCTCTCAGGAAATCTTTTTCTGCTATAGTATCATCTACATGCGGGTACATACCGACAGATGTAGTATTTATTATAATATTACAGTCATATTTATTTATATCCTTATAAGGACAAAATTCTACAGACAGTTCTTTTGCAAGATTTTCTGCTTTTTCCATAGTTCTGTTAGAAATAATAATCTTTGCCCCTTTCTGTTTGAGTCCGTAACAAATGGCTCTTGCCGCACCTCCTGCACCGAAAACCAGACAGATTTTACCATGAAGGTCTATCTTTTTTTCCAGTGCTTTCATAGCACCGGGGCAATCTGTATTATAACCGGTTAATGTACCATGATTGTTTACAACAGTATTTACTGCACCTATTTTTCCGGCAGTATCTTCAACACAATCCAGATAGTTTATTATATCTACCTTATGGGGAATTGTTACGGCACTACCGGCAAAATTAAATTTTCTGAAATTATCCATAAATAGAGGAAGTTCTTCATGTTCTGTTTTAAAAGGGACATAAATATAATTTAAATTCTCTTCTTTAAAATTTCTGTTGTGCATGTATTTTGAAAGAGAATTTTCAGCATGGCCCCCGATTACACCGAGAATCTTTGTATTTTTATCAAGAAAATGAACATTATATGTTTCTATCAGTTCTTTCACCGTAATCTGACCTTCTGCCGTTTTTTTATCAGAAGACAGAGAACCATAGGTAAAAAGAGAACCATATTTCGGAGAAAGTATGCGTGAAATCTGCCCCCTGAGGCCCATAGAAAAAGATACAAGATTTTCCTTATCTTTTAATAATTCAAAATGAATGAAATTATCATTTATGGAATTTCCATAAGTAACTATTTTCACGATATCAGGTTTCAGAGAATTTATTCTACCGTAAAGTTCTTCCATTTCTCTTAAAGAAGGAGTTTTTTGAAAATTATGATATGAACAGATTATTTTACTGTTACCTCTGAGTGATATAAGTTCATAGACAAAATCTTCTCCACAGGAAAATTCTATATCTATATAGTCAATACCAAGTTCAAGAGCTTTTATAAAAAGTTTCTGTCTTTCCCGGAGAGAACCTTTAAATAAACCTCCTTCATCTGATTTTCTCATTGTAAGTATTAAAGGTTTTCTTCTGAAGCGAAGTAATTCGAAAAGATTTTCTTCATTAAAATCTTTAATATAATCGGCACGTATTTCAATTAAATCGCCCAGGTGTTCACTTTTTTTCATATGTAAAATAATTTCTTCAATATTATCACCCTGTATGGAAAGACAGATTTTGTTCTTCAAGAGTAAATACAACTCCCATCAAATAATAATTTATTTTTCATATATAAACCTTAAACTCTAAACTCTCTTTACCCTTCACTCTTCACCCTTTACTATTTTACTGTGTTTCTTAAAAAAATCCCATATTATCTGACAGCCGTTAATATCCCTGCAGGTTTTTCCGATAATTTTTTCAGGCAAATACTGAGACCCTCCAGGCCATGTATGGCCTCCTCCTTCTATTGTATAAAGTATGACTTCTGTTCCATTGTCTCCTCCTGAATAGACTTCCCTTTTCACCCTGGTCCCATCGGAAGGATCTTTATCTTCAAGCCAGGTAATTTCAGGTTTTTGAGAACAGTTATTTTCCTTAACCCAGAATTTTACAGTTTCCTCTGTAGATATTACTTTGCCGAGTTTCTTTTTATAAAAGTGAATATCTCCGCCGTTAAAAGGCATAAGAGGGTCTTCTGTGCCGTTCATTATAAGAATCGGAACAGGTCCATTCGGAGAATAATTTTTAACAAGTTCCTCCTGAAGATTGGCAATAACAGGGGCAAAAGCTGCAATTTTCTGCGGCAATTCAAAGGCAAGACGGTAAGACATAAGCCCTCCGTTAGAAATGCCTGTAACATAAACCCTATTTTTATCTGCATTAAACTCTTCAATGAAATAATCTATAAAAGAGGAAATAAAACCTGTATCATCAATATTTTCTTTCTGTGCAGTATATTGAGACACGCCTCTGCCGTCATTCCAGTGTTTTTCCACACCGTCAGGATAGACAATAATAAATGTTTCCTTTTCTGCAATATCATTGAATCCTCCTGTAGCTTTATTAATACCTTTCCCTGTTCCTCCGCCTCCATGAAGAGCTATGACAAGAGGAAGAGATTTACTTTTATCATATCCTGAGGGAATGTAATAATAATAAGTTCTTTCCATGTCATCATGTATAATTGAACCGGTCTTGAAGTCTGTCTTACCAGTAGAATTATCAGATGTTTTTCCTCTGCTGCAATTAAATGAAAAAATTATTGTAAAGATAAAAAGAAATATTATGAGTATTTTGCTATCTTTCATAATAGAGAACTCCTTCATAATTATAATAATAATTCTTTTCATAACAGGTAACAGGAATATAAATAGTTATGAAACAAAATATATAATTATTCTATCACACAATTTTAATTTTAAAAAGATTGATCAACAGTAAATATGTGGTGCCCCGCTTTTTTAATACATGCCCCACTTTTCAAGTTAAAATTAGGTTTTGGGTTTTAGGTTTTAGGTTCTGGGTTTTTAATCTCCCTAACCCAACACCCAACACCCATAACCCTTAAACCAGGCTTTACGCCATAAAAAATGAAAATTCCTATACTCTCTATATATACCAGGTTTTTTTTATTAATTTTTATTTTATAAAATAATTTTCTCCTTATTCTATAACCTTTTTACTCAATATATAAACCTGGTGGCAAATATTTTGCATATATAAATTATTTAGAATTAAACAGGTCAGATCTCCCGGCTGTCCGGGCAAAAAATAAAATAAGCAGTCATCTTTCAGACTGAAAGGAGGTTAAAGTAAAAAGTTAAAAACCTGTGACGATTTATAAAAAAATCTCTCTTCTACTATTGTATCACCATAATGCAAAAAAAATAAGGAGGAAAATTATGAAAAGCTATAGATTGATTTTATTATTCGTTTTATCTCTGGTGATTATTTCATGCAACGGATGCGGCAGTGATTCGTCCAGTCCATTTTATGCGACTCCTACTCCATATTATCCGACTCCTACACCAATAGGAGCTTATACTGTCAACGGAACTATTACCAGTGCTTACTACTCGTCGCCCATTAACAATGCTTATCTTACAATCACCTCTCCCAATGGTTACTATAATACAACTAACGCAAATCAGCAGGGACAATTTACTTTTACCAATCTTCAGGGAGGCGATTATTTAATAAGGGTTACTCAAAATGGATATATAACTATGAATAATTATGTTACAGTACCTGCCATACCTGATAATACGGGTGGTTCCAGCTATTTCAACTGGAGTCTCTGGACTATTAATGATTGGAATTCAACTTACCCTGATCATCAATATTCTACTCAGTCCGGCTATATAAAGGTATCAGTCATAAGATTCTCTCAAAACAATCTGGGTACCATAATAAATCATGTTGACGGTGCTTCTGTAACCTGTAATCCCAATAGCTATTATAGCCTGGGATATATGACTGATTTCAACAGTCCTCCGACCATTAACTGGAATACTAACTATACCACATCTGCAGGGGATGCTTTGTTTTACCGGGTAGACTCTGGCAGTAATCTATATACCCTTTCTGCTACGAAACAGGGTTATACGTTCAATCAGGCAATTAATTGTTCCAGTAATGCAGGAGAAATATCGACTGTTATAATAACACAACAATAAGTATGAGAACTAATTTATTTTTAAACAACTATAAGTAGAAGAGGGAACTTTGAGAAACTGTCATAAGCAGGAATTGAGGCAGGAGTACACTTATGGCAGATAAGTAATAAGAAAAGGGAGGGTGAAAAAGGGAATTTTACTTTTTCACTCTCCCTTTCTCCCCTCCCTGCCATCTCCCCGGCATCCCATCCATACCAGTGAGAAATTTAGTTTTGCCTTTTATTGGGACGCCTTTCCATAATTTCCCTGACTGGTATGATATTCATTGTTACTGGTTGGTATGATATCCACCATTGTTATTCTGATTATTATTTTCCTGGTTATCCTGGTTGGTATGATATCCACCATTGTTATTCTGATTATTATTTCCCTGGTTACCCTGGTTGGTATGATATCCACCATTGTTATACTGGTTACTATAATTTCCCTGGTTATCCTGGTTGGTACGATATCCACCATTGTTATACTGGTTAGTATAATTTCCCTGGTTATCCCGGGTAGTATAATATCCCCTGCTATTCTGATTGGTATAAGATTCATGGTTATTTTGATTGGTATGATATCCATTGTTATTCTGGTTATTATAATTTCCCTGGTTACCCTGGTTGTTATGATATCCATTGTTATACTGGTTGTTATTATATACCTGGTTGTTACTGTACCACTCAATAGCCTGCTTCTTCTGACTATCTTTCATCCATTCATGATAATGAGCCCACT
>Ga0351971_1004_pt1 | contig 45283 bp, 26 predicted proteins | sample BONcelFGM3001F11_FD_206746 | JGI IMG/M metagenome (GOLD analysis project Ga0351971, IMG submission 206746) | Enriched cells from coal bed in the Powder River Basin, Montana, United States - BONCAT cells FGM rep2 HSBNCT.FGM.300.1.F11 ...
AAGATTAGGAAAATTTAAATACGCAGATTGTATATCCGGTAATCCTGCGATGTTAAAATTAGTCGTTAGAAGCGTTCCGGTCCCGGTTTTGATTACCATATTTTCGCCATTCAGCTTGTTCAGCTTTCCATAAATATCTCCGGAAACAGAGGTAATAGTTGACTTATTTGCGAAGAAAGACTGCTTTGCAAGTTGAGGGATGAAATAGAGAACATCAGCATTTTGAATCTTTACATCTTCTAGTTTCAAATTCAGTTCTAAAAATGGAATAGAATCTTTTATTGATTTTAATGAAGCATAGCCTATGTTCATATCAGCCACTACTGAAGAATTGGCTGTTGCAGCTCTGAGTCTTTTCAGCGAAATGGAATGCTGATCCATGCTGAATGCTGTTTCAAATTTTGTGATTGAGAAATTATTCTGATCGATGGCGCTGAATCTTTCTATTACTATATGAGTCGTATCAGGAGTATAAGAAAAATCGGTTGCTTCAAGATTTAAATGATTGAACATAAGGTGATTCACGTCAAAAGCATTTTTTGTTTCCAGCTTATTGGTAATGAAATAAGCAAGCGAGTTATCGTTCAGGACAATACTTTTGGCAGTAACTTTCCAGTTGCTTGTTGTGGTTGTACTGTCGTTAACAGTGGTGGTGTCAGAAGAAGAGGTAGAATCGACCGTATTGTACTTTATTTCACTTTTTGAAAAGGATATTTTATCCAGTGAAACCAATTCATTTTGCAAATCGACATATCCATTGTCTAACTCAAAACGGTTAATTGCTGCAATTACTGACTGTTTACGAGTTAGGTCAGTATAATCAATAGTTGAATTGCTGGTTTGAATCTTTTTGGCTGTTATTTTTGGCAATGCGCTTTCTGCTTCTGTATTATTTGAAGTAGCAGACATTTCCATCTGAACTTTTGCTTTCAGATCTTCAACGCTTAATTTTTCAATGTTATAAATGGCTTTTGCGATATCAATTTCATTCATTTCCAGCTTTATGCTCCCGACTGCTGCATAAATATCCATCCCCCCGTATTGATCATCATAACGAAACCGGATGTTTTCGAGACTGACTTTTTCAATACTGAAAGTCCATTTAGAGGCCGAATCAGGCTGTGTTTTTGTTTGATTGGTAGTATCGCTGAATGCAGTTAACAAAAAGTTATAGTTGAAAAGCGGATCAGTTTTGGTGCTGTGAAGGTTGACCGTAGCATTTTCCAATGCGAACGAACTTAAAGATATTTTACTCGAAATCAGGTCGTAAAGTGCGATATTAACTTTTACCTTACCTGCATAAAGTAAGGTGTCACTATTCATATCCTCCATAAACAATCCTTCGATAACAACTGATTTTGGGAATGAAATGCTGGTATTATTTATCGCTACGTGCGTATGAGTTTTGTCGCTTACATACGAAGTGGCAGCCTTTACAATCCTGTTTTGGATGGATGGAATCTGCATAAGAGCAGCTGTAATCAGGAATATGAACAGCAGAATTGTGGCTATCCACAAAACAGCTACTAATGTTTTCCTTAATATGGATCGTGCTTTTTTCAATTACCAGATTTTATGTTTTATCCTTTGCGCTAAAAACCAATATTATTGAGTCATTTTTAAAGTGTAATTCTGTGATATAAAAGAATTTTAAAAACACATCCATTTCTGGAATTTTTTTTAAATCAATTAATATTTCTTCATTTTTTGAGTTCCACTCAATTGGAATCAATTTGAGCTTTTCTTTCAGAAAGTAGTGCGAGACTTTGGCCACAATATTTGCCAATCCATCTGCTTCATACCGCAAAAGAATCAAATCTTTTTTTACATCTTTTATTATCAATACCACCGAATCAATGTATACAACTTCGATTTTGTCCTCACTTATGTTATTCAATTCAATATCAATTTGGTACTGATTACTTAAATAGTGCTTTATTTCTGATAGTGATATTTCTAATCGCATAGTTTTTGTATTTAAAATTTAAAAAAATGAAAGCTAGTTACTTGCATACATGTTAAAAAGAACTGTCTCAAACTTACTTTTAAAGTAAAGCCTTCAACAATTCCTTTGCGGCAGCTGATTTGAAAGGCGGCACAGTTAATAAACTGAATGGAAAAGCGGGAATATCAAGTATGGTAGTTGCCAAGGATGAGAAAGTTTACATGCTTGATTCCCTGTTATTTGCCTCGATTAATGAAAGCAGAAAAAGCAAATTGGATTTCAGTAGTGCCCTGATTGGCATAAAATATTCCGGGACTATTTCACCCGCTGACATATCGTCTGAGCTCAGTAATTTTATCAACCGGTATTTTTCGTTTTCCGACAGCGTTCAGGAAAAAAAGGATAGTGAGCCAACCGATTTTACGTTTGAAATACAATTGAAAAATCACCCTATCCTGACGCAGGTTCTTTTTCCCCAGCTAAAAGAATTCGAACCAGGTATCATTCAGGGAAGTTTCGACAGCGAAAAAAACGACCTGAAGTTATCAGCAAACATGAATAAAATAGTTTATGGTACTACTCAAATACTTGATCTGGTGCTTGATGTGAATTCTGATCCTTCGGCGTTAAACTATAAGCTTTCGGGCAGCAGTATCTCGAATGGTCAAATTAAACTTGACAATTTCCTTTTCGATGGCAAGCTTGCCGAGCAAACGATTTACGCCAACATTTCGTCCATTGCCGATAATCTCAGTAAGAAGCTTGTGATTCGTTCCCAGGTCACTAGGAAAAAAACTAATTACAAACTTGTGCTTGATCCCAAAGATTTTTACCTGATGAATAACCGTTGGGACATTGCCGCTGATAATTTTATCGAATTCGGTAAAGATGGTTTGCTGATCCATCAGCTTTTTATGACAAATAATGAAAGCCGGATAAATATCGCTTCGGTTCACGATAGATTCAATGATGATTTAAAAATTGAGATAAAGAATTTTAAACTGGACGACATTTCCCAAATCATTGAAAAAGACACAAGTCTGGTAAAAGGAATCGTGGATGGAAATGTATTGTTAAAGAAAGTGGATAGCAGCTATGGAATTATTGCAGACGCCAGTATTCGTAACCTTTTTGTACGTGATGTATCAATTGGCAATCTTTCAGTAAAAACCAACAATCCGACCGGAGAACGGTTTGATCTGGATGTGAAATTGTCTGGAAATGAGAACAATCTGGTTGCTAAAGGATATTATATTCCAAATGGAGATAATAATTCGGTAAGCATATCGACTGATATCCAATCGCTTTCAATGAAAACAATCGAAGCATTTTCGATGGGTCAGATAACCGAGGCAGCTGGGACACTTACTGGAAATATAGCTATAAATGGCTCAATTGCTGCACCCCAGATAACTGGTGAACTGGTTTTTAATGATGCATTTTTAAATCCAGCCGTGCTGAATAACAGGTTAGAACTAAAGCATGAAACAATCCATTTAAAAGATGACGGTATTTACTTTGATTCATTTACACTTTTGGATGCCGGCAAAAATTCTGCAATTATTGACGGATCGGTTAAGATGAAACAGTTTAAAAATTTTGTTTTTGATATTCAAATGAAAACGAAAGACTTTCTGTTATTAAACACAACCTCTGAAGACAATAAGAATTTTTTCGGCAGAATGATTGTCGACAGTAAGATTGATATTAACGGGCCAATGTCTCTTCCTGTGGTAGTTGCAAAAATAAAGATGAAAAATGGTTCAAGTTTTACTTTTGCTGTTCCCGAGGATAAACTTACTACTGACAGGGGAGAGGATATTGTCGAATTTGAAGATTCATTGCAGCTTAATTCAATCATTTATAAAGACCTGGATAAAAAAACAAAGAAAACAAGTCTCAGCGGATTCGACTTATCATCTGTTGTTGAAATTGATAAAGAGGCAACACTACGGCTGCTGATGGATCCTTCATCCACTGATTCGTTGGTAGTGAGAGGTGAGGCTGCGTTAAGTTTTACCATGGACAGAAGCGGGAAAATGAGCCTTACCGGGGCATACAATCTTGATGAAGGCAGTTACCTGGTTTCGCTGCAGTCTGTCATAAAAAGAAAATTTGATATAAATCCAGGCAGCACCATCATCTGGAATGGCGATCCGCTGGATGCAGAAATTTCGATAAATGCTACCTATGAGGTACGTGCTTCACCAATCGACCTTGTGGCAGATCAAATGGCGGGAGTTAGCGAAATGGATAAGAGCGCTTACAAGCAGAAGTATATGTTTTTGGTACTTTTGAAGCTGCGCGGGGAAATTCTGCATCCCGAAATAGGCTTTGAGATACAATTGCCACCTGACAATAAAGGAATTTTGGGAGGGGCCGTAAATGCAAAACTGAATATGCTTAACGAAGATCCTTCAGGCTTAAACAAGCAGGTATTCGCACTTTTGGTTTTGGGCAGGTTTATACAGGAGAACCCCTTACAATCGGATGCAAATGGCGGGGCCTCAACAATTGTGCGTGCAACAGTCGGGAAATTTTTATCGGCACAACTCAACCAACTTAGCTCGAAGGTTGTTCCTGGAGTTGAATTGAATTTCGATATTCAATCATATGATGAATATGGATCGGGACAATCTGCAGGTAGAACGCAGGTGGAAATCGGACTTAAGAAGCAACTCTTCAATGAGCGCCTGTCCGTTCAGGTGGGTGGTAATGTGGATGTTGAAGGAGAAAAGGCCAAGAAAAATACAGCTAGTGATATCACCAGCGATGTTACCATAGAGTACAAATTGGCTAAGGATGGCCGTTATCGCTTGAAAGGTTTTAGAAACTATCAATACGAAGGTGCAATTGAAGGTCAGATAGTTGAGACAGGATTAGGTATTTCTTATGTCCGCGATTTCAATAAGTGGAAAGATCTGTTCAGATCACCTAAAAAAATAAAAGGGATTCAATCTGAAAAAAAAGAATGATGACACTCTCCATTAAAAATATAAGTATTCTGTTCATTAACTGCCTGTTTTTAGCAGCTTGTAATGTCACAAAGCATTTGCCGCCTGACGAGAAACTTTATACCGGAGCGGTTATCAAACTGGAATCAGTTGATAAGATTCATAAAAGGAAGAAACGTTCTATAAAAAGCATTGCAGAAAACACTGTGAGGCCCGAACCGAATAAGAAAATTTTGGGCATCAGACTAAAATTAAGGATGTACAATCAAGCAGGCGAAAACCCTAAAGGAAAGTTTAAAAAATGGCTGAAAAAAACAGGAGAAGCTCCCGTTTTGATGAGCAGTGTTAAACCTGCAGTCAGTTCAGCAATTATTGATGCCAGGTTTTTCAATATCGGAATTTTCAGAAGTTATACCGAATACAAAATTGTTGAAAAGGGTAGAATGGCAAAAGTGATTTACACCGGCCATATCCATCTCCCATATGTAGTTAAAGAGGTTACTTATGCTATTTCTGATACCAGTGTTAACAACATTATTATGTCAGAAAAGGAAAAATCATTGATAAAACCGGGTCATGATTACAGTCTTGAAATCCTGAAAATCGAAAGAATACGAATTGATGCCTTATTGAAGGACAACGGATATTTCTACTTCAATCCGGAACATTTACTTTTCAAAGCAGATACTTCAAAAATAAACCACGATGTAACTTTGAGGCTTTCCTTGAAAGACAGCATTGCAGCGGAGGCTTTAAATGTTTACCGCATTAACAATGTGTTTGTTGATCAGGATTATTCACTAAATGAGGAAGAGGCAGACGACCCAAAAGACACACTTGTATATCAGGGCATATATTTTCTGGGGAAGGATTTGGAAATGAAAATAAGGCCAAAAGTAATTGCACGGTCGGTATATTTAAAGAAAAACGAAATCTATTCACGAAAAAACCACAACACTACCCTCAACCGGCTGATGACGATGGGTAATTTCAAATTCGTCCGGATGAACTTTGCTAAAAGCGATACTTTAGCAACGGGTTTTTTAGATGTCACCATCTTAATGACACCCATGCCTGTGCATACTTTCAGGGCGGAACTGGAACTTGTTTCTAAATCAAATAACTATACAGGACCAAGGTTGAATACAAGTTATATTAACAGGAACACATTCAGGGGTGCTGAATTATTGAACCTTAGTCTGGCAGCTTCTATGGAAGCTCAATTTAGCGGGGCCACTAAAAATTTGTATTCCTTTTCGCTAAATCCTCAGGTTGAGTTGTATTTTCCGCGCTTTTTTGTGCCATTTAAAATTAATAGAACGAGCAGTTTATATATTCCAAAAACACGTTTTTCGTTGTCATATATGTTTTCAAAAAGAGTTACCTACTTCGATATGAGTTCATTTCAATTCAAGTATGGGTATAAATGGAAATCAGATATAAGGCAGGATCATGAATTAAATCCTGTAAACATAAGTTTTACCAAACTTTCGAACGAATCAGCCGAATTCAATCAATTGCTAACTGATAATCCTTTCCTGAAAAAAAGCTATGAAGAGCAGTTTATTGCAGGTGGAACATATATTTATACGTTTAACGAGCAGGTGCTATCTCTGAAAAAGATGCAGTACTTTTTTCAGCTCACCTCTGAGGCGGCAGGTAATGTGTTTTCGTTGGCAAAAGTTATATCAGGGAAAAAGATTTCATCAGAAAACCCTTCATCCATTGCTGGATCGGCATACTCACAATATGTCAGGTTAAGTGTCGAAGGCCGCGTATTTTACAATTTTCTCGATAAAAACAGATTGGTGCTGAGAGCCTATGCAGGTGTTGCCAAACCTTATGGAAACTCTTCCGTGTTGCCTTACACCAGGCAGTTTTTTAGTGGCGGACCCAGTAGTATCCGTGCGTTTACAATAAATTCTTTAGGCCCGGGTACGTATTATCAAAAGAAGGACAGCATTGGTTTTTTACAACTTGGAGGTGACATAAAACTGGAAGTTAATGCAGAATATCGTTTTGGAATTTACCGCTTTTTTAAAGGGGCAGTATTTGTTGATGCCGGGAATGTTTGGCTTTTTAAATCAAATCCTTCCAAATTGGGAGAACCTTTTTCATTTTCAGGGTTCGCAAATGAAATTGCAGTTGGTGCAGGTGTTGGCTTAAGGGTGGATGTATCGTTTTTTGTTTTAAGGTTCGATCTGGCAACGCCTTTGCGCAAACCATGGCTCGAACAAAATAACAAATGGGTAATAAATCAGATCGATATAGGTAATCCTTCATGGCGAAATGAAAATTTGATTTTGAACGTTGCTATAGGTTATCCTTTTTAATGAAGAAAATAAAATGAAATTCCGCTGTAATAAGTATCAAATGTGTGAATTATGCAACTCTTTGTCTTATTTCTGTAACAGTTTTTTTGCTTGAGTTTACCAATTTTGTTCATGCAAAATTCATTCAGTCAACTCTTTAATTATTGTTTATGAAAGGCTATGAGGACTTAATCACCGTTCTGAATTCGATCCTTGCGGACGAATTAAATGCTATAAACCAGTATTTGGTACACTCTGAAATGTGTGAAAACTGGGGTTATGCGAAACTTTACCTTGCCGTTCATGGTCAGGCAATGGACGAAATTCATCATAGCGATTGGCTTATTGAGCGAAACAATTTCATCGAAAGTGCTCCAAAGGTTTCCAAACTTTTTCCAGTCACAACGCGAAAATCAATAGCAGAAATATTCTCTGAAGACTTGGATCTCAACTTAAAAGCAGTCAATACTTATAACAATACAATCAAACTCGTCAACGAAATATATGATCAAGTCACTGATGATCAGCTTGCTAAAATAGCTAAAACTAAAGAAGGTCAGGATGATTGGAATCATAAACAAAGCTCTCAATTGAAACAGATTACCAAGGAGAATTATATGATGAATCAAGCATTAAACTAGGAAATGTGCTTATTACCTTTTAAAAAATTATACGATGTCACATCAAGTTGTAAAAATTAATACCATTAAACACATCACCCACGATGTGCTTCAAATTGTTACTGATAAGCCCGGACATTTAAACTTTTTACCTGGACAAGCAACCGAAGTTTCAATAAATCAGGATGGATGGAAGGGTAAAAAACGACCTTTTACGTTTACAAGTCTGCCAGTAAGTGATTACCTGGAATTTACAATTAAGACCTATCCTTCGAGAAAAAGTGTAACGAACAAATTAATTGAACTTTCGAAGCATGACGAATTGATTTTGCACGAAGTATTTGGTGCTATTGAATACAATAAAGAAGGTGTTTTTATAGCCGGAGGTGCAGGGATAACGCCCTTTATCAGCATTTTCAGGTACCTGCAATCGAAGAATAAGCTAGGCAATAACAAACTTATTTTTGCAAACAACACAAAAGCCGATATTATTCTTGAACAGGAATTTAAAGAGTTGTTAGGTGATAATTTTATCAACATTTTATCCAATGAAAGTGTGAAGGGATATGATCACGGGCAAATTACAGAGGATTTTCTCAGCAAACATATTATCGACAGAAGTAAACATATATATTTATGCGGTCCACCGCCTATGATGGAAGCTGTTGAAAAACAACTGGATAAATTGAAAGTAGATAAGACCCTTATTGTTAAAGAAGCTTTTTAGTCAACAAAATATTTAAGTCTTCAATTTCAGAATTGATTTGTGATAAATTTCAATTGATAAAAAATTTGAAGAGACTAACTCTGGTAATTGATTAAAATAAATGCAACCACGATTTAAAAATTTCATTAGTGCCTTAAAAAATTCCTCTAAAGCTTGGTGGGCTAAAGAACCTTTTAAAGAAAGTGCTGTCATTGCATATTATGCAATCTTTTCACTGCCAGGCTTACTGGTTGTAATTACAACTGTTGCTGCGTATTTTCTTGGAGAAGAAGCTGTTAACGGACAATTGGGATCGGAAATCACTTCCACAATGGGTGCCGATACAGCCCGGCAAATTCAAGACATCATCGCAAAAAGTACCGAATCGAAAAACTCTCTTTTGGCAACCATATTGGGAGTCCTGACAATTCTTGTTGGAGCAACTGGTGTATTTGCACAATTTCAAAAATCAATTAATACTATTTGGGAAGTAAAAGCAAACGAGTCCAAATCAGGCATTTTAAGTTTATTAAAAGCCCGATTGTTTTCATTCGGACTCATAATTGCCATAGCTTTTATACTAATTGCATCTCTTGTAATTTCCGCAATGCTTTCTGCTTTAGGAACCTTTATAGCGAATTATTTTTCTGAATCCCTACTCATTATTTTACTTATCATCAATTTTATTTTATCATTAAGCATCCTTGCAGTATTGTTTGCAATCATGTTTAAATTTTTTCCGGATGTAAAAATAAAATGGAAGCATGTATGGATTGGATCATTCTTAACAGCGCTACTTTTTGAAGGCGGAAAAGCCGCTTTAGGTTTATACTTCGGAAAAGTCAACCCTAGTTCTGGTTACGGAGCAGCAGGGTCAATTATTTTAATTATGCTTTGGGTTTCCTACTCATCCATGATAGTTTTTTACGGAGCTGAATTTACTCATGCTTTCGCAAAAATCTTAGATGGTAAAAAAGCAAAAGAAAGCGTTACAATGGAGTTGTAGTTTATTTCGCATATGTCGGTTTTTTTCATCGCTGTGAAGTTGGAAAAATCTTTTGAAATTATTACAGACCGAATGTGAAATGTCAAATTCTTTTAAATGAATTACTTGCGGCAATCCCAGTAAAATCAGGTGTCTTGGTAAAAAAAATAAAAAAAAGTTGTCAATCGAAATCGATTAACTTTTAAATTTGCACGATTTTCTGCCCGCTCTAATCACCTTACCTGATTCCTGATTGACAGTTATGACCACATTCTGTTCAGTCACCTTTGCCTCAACAGAACCAAGAATTTTTTATTGCTACTATTCATTTAATTAATACTTTGTATCACATGTCACCTATGATTAAATTTCCTTTAAAACAAGTATTATTGTTTAGTTTAATAATGTTAACCCAACTTGCAGCTTCGCCATCAAAAATCAAGAAAAAGCAGTCTAAATTCGAGTAAATTTGACCTGAAAAGTCTGTATTTTCAACATTAGTTTTTGTAAGATACTGATATTCAGTTAAGGTATTTTCGAAAAATGATTTGTAGTCCCCAAGGGGGTATTGACTATCAATGATTTATGCAATTACTTTGCAGGCATGTATTTCAAAGTATCCATGCGTACCAATCCTGCCACAGGCATCTACTCGGGTTATTACCGTTTAGTTGAAAGCTATCGCAATCAAAGCGAGAGGGTTTGCCATCGGACAATTCTGAATGCAGGATATCTTGACGGACTGACTACCGATCAGTTGAACCTTATCCAGAAGATACTTACTGCCAAAGTAACCCAAAACGACAAGCCCCTGTTCGAGCTCCCCTCCACCAATGACCCAATGGTGAAGCACTATGTTGATGAGTTCTACCATCGGATGGTTGCTGAAAAACGAATCGACACATTTGTGGAGAAAAAAGAAAAGAAGGTCACGAAAAATGGCAAAGACCTGCAAATGATCGATTTGAACAGCATCCGCAACAAAGATGTCCGCGAGATTGGAGCCGAATGGCTTTCATATCAAGCCATAGGGCAATTGCAGATAGCCCCGCTTTTGGAAGGCCTTGGCTGGAGCGAAGATCAGATCAAACTGGCTCTGACCCAACTCATCAGCCGTGCCGTTTATCCAGCTTCGGAGTTAAAGACATCGCAATGGATCAAAGAAAACTCCGCCGTTTGCGAGATTACCGGATACAACATCGAACAGCTTACCAAAGACCGACTGTATTCCATGTCCAGAAAGTTATATGCAGAAAAACAAGCCCTGGAACAGCATCTGTCGATACGCACCAACGAGTTATTTGATATCCAGGATAAAATAATACTTTACGACCTTACCAACACTTATTTTGAAGGCCGCAAACAGGACAGTCAACTGGCCAAATACGGACGCAGCAAAGAAAAGCGTAGTGATGCCAAATTGATTGTACTGGGTCTGGTGATCAATCCGGAAGGTTTTATCAAATACTCCTCAATACTGGAAGGCAACATCTCGGACAGCAAAACCCTCCAAGGGATGATCGGCAAATTACGCATCAAAACATCTAAATCGGCTCAAAAAGCATTGATCGTAATCGATGCAGGCATTGCCAGCGATGAGAACCTGAAGATGATAAAAGACCATGGCTACGATTATCTGTGCGTAAGCCGTTCGAACCTGAAAAGCTATCATGTTCAAGCTGATCTTGCCCATGTTACGGTAACTGACAACCGAAAACAAAAAATTGAACTTTGCCGGGTAAATTCTGAACGTAATACGGATTATTACCTAAAGGTAGAAAGTCACTCCAAAGAGTTGAAAGAACGTTCGATGAACGAACAATTCCGTTCACGTTTTGAAGAAGGACTGCAACAAATAGCCAACAGTTTGATCAAAAAAGGAGGAGTGAAACAAGCGGATAAAGTCCATGAACGAATCGGGCGTTTAAAACAAAAATACCCTTCCATACAACGTTACTTTGACATTGAAACCCAGATATGTGATCAGCCACAACCCAAAGGTAAAAAGAAAGAGACAAAACAAAAGAAAAACAGGATTGTAACCTCGGTCAAATGGAATGTGAAAGAAGGTGTTGACATCAATGCACGCAGTGGGGTCTATTTTCTGCGTACCTCACTTAGTGCCAATACAGAGCAAAGCATCTGGCAATTTTACAACACCATACGCGAGGTTGAAGCAACCATGAGGGTGCTGAAAACCGACCTGGATCTGCGCCCTGTTTATCATCAAAAGGATGAAAATACAATGGCACACCTGCATCTGGGTTTGCTGGCTTATTGGGTGGTAAACACCGTTCGATTCCAATTAAAAAAAGAAGGTATTCACAGCGGTTGGCGCGAGATTGTCAGAACTATGAACACGCAAAAAGCCGTCACAACTTTAGCTCAAAACAATCATGAAGAAGTCATCATGATACGTCGATGTTCTGAGCCAAACCAACAGGTACGCAAACTTTACGATGCCCTGAAATATAAATATGCTCCCTTCATAAAACGAAAATCTGTAGTACACAAATCTGAAATCGAAAATTGCCAATTCATTGAAAAGCAACATTTCCCTTCGGATTAGATGCAAGTTGGGTTAACACTGTTTTCAGCAAACTTTTTATCAGCTGGAAATGTGATGGTTACCCTTAAAGTTAATATGAAGGAAGCCTATCCGGCAAATAATGTATACGTGGGCTCCGACTGGGCTGGTTGGGATCTGTCGAAATTTCAAAAGTTGTCTGATAACAACAACGACAGCATCTTTGAAATAACTCTGTTACTTCCGGCCGGTGCTTCTTACAACTATCGTTATACGCTGAGCAATACCAACTGGAGTGGATTTGAATCCCTGGGCGGAACACCTTGTGGCGCTGGACCAAATCATGAAGACAGAAATCTTGTTGTGCCTCAATCCGCTAGTATTTTAGATGTAGTGTGTTTTAATTCCTGCATGAATTGTGGCGAAACTCCCAACACCGCATTGAACCTTAGCGTGGATATGACTGGCATTGCAGTATCAACAAACGGATTGCACGTGGCAGGTAATTTCAATAACTGGAATCCCGTTTCATTGGAGTTAACGGATGCGAATGCTGACAACATTTATGAAATATCAGTACCTGTGATTCCAAATCTGGACTATGAATACAATTTTCTCAATGGTAAAACACTGGCTGATGCTGAAGTGGTATTTGGCTTCTGTGAATTTCGTTCAAAGCGTCGCGTCAGCGTGTTGGAAGACGATCTTACTGTTGCTGTTGTTAAATTTGGAAGCTGCAATGCAACTGGTGAACCAATGGCTGAAACAAAAATTGCATGTATAGGCAACAGCATCACAGAAGGTGGTGCAGGCAATCATGTAAACAGCTGGCCTATCCAGTTAAGGGATATGCTGGGCGAAGGCTACTACACCGAAAACCTGGGCGTAGCAGGTACAACCCTTTCAAAATCAGGCGACTCACCCTGGTGGAACAAACCACAATACGATTATACCTTTCTTCTTGAGCCAAATATTGTTGTGATCAAGCTTGGGACAAATGATTCGAAAGGAGGCAACTGGGATCCTATAGATTTTGAAACCGATTATATCGATATGATCAATCAATTCCGTGCAATGCCTTCACATCCTGTCATATACATGGCTACGCCTGCCAAAGCATATTCGTCAGCTTTCAACATCAGCGATCAGGTCATTTTCAGTAAGATAAATCCGCTCTTACATCAGATAGCCTTTGAAAATGCCGTTCACCTTGTCGATTTGTACAATACAACGCTGAACATGTCGTCAAGTTTTCCTGATGGAATTCATCCAAATGCTGATGGACTAAAGGTTATTGCAGAGAAAGTGAAAGAGAATATTCTAAAAGCTAAACCTGTTATTTCTCAAATTGCTGCAACTGCTGACACCATTGAAAACAAACTGTATCAATGGCTTTATAATGGCAGTCCGCTTCCGGAATCTCATTTTCGAAGCATTAAAGTTACACAGGAAGGGAAGTATCAGGTTGTTGTCCGTATGTCAAACTATTCAAATGACATCTTTGTTTCCGAGCCATTTACAATGTCGTTACCCCAGGGTATTTCAGAGGTTAGTCTGACTGTTGATTACAATGTGATGATTGGCTTCAATCAGAACATTGGATCTTCTATCCAAATCTACCCCAATCCTGCTTCTTCCACGGTCAGGATTGAGAATGCACCTAATGCCGATGTCACCATTTACAACGATTTGGGTAATGCTGTCATGACTCAGAAAAATATTGAAGAGAACCATTTAATGAATATATCTGGTTTAAGTAATGGGGTATATTTCATCAAATTAGCAAAAGATAATGCTTCAACAGGCCGTCAGTTAGTTGTGCTAAAAAAGTAAAGCTTCTGTCCTAACTAAAAAGAGGTTTTTCTTTCAGAATTTTTGTTTAAAAAATTGACTCTCCATCGTCATTCATAACTTATCCGGATATCGATCACGGATCGGGTAGGGGAGATTGTGTAAATAGCCTGGCGACTGACTAATACCAAATCCTTGAACTTTGAATTATGAGCCATGGACTTTGATATAGGTATATCTGGTGATTACAAGCTTGATAGTAAATACACTATCAATATAATCCCACCAACTAACATAATTAACATCATAAACAAAGAAAGCAATGAAGCAGAATGAAACGCATTGTTATTCAGCTGACGCTCATGTTTCTTGTATTGAAGAAATGCCAGAATGGAGAGTATCACACCCAAGGCTACCATAATTACACCAATCATTGCTGAAAATCCTTTTGATGGCATACCATTCGCATCAACCAAAAGGGAAATTTCTTTTAGAAACAGTGTGAATTTGACAATTACAAAGCCGAAGCCCATCAAAGCAATGCTGGTCCGTATCCAGGATAAAAATGTTCTTTCATTTGCAAGATGCTCTCTTGATGTATCAAAGGCATTCTTTTCATTAGATTCATTCATGCGAGTGTGATTCAAATTTTATTGTAAGTGTATAATTTTGGTCATAAACAACAAGACAACCAATTCGTATTTATTCTACTTATTGTCAGTACGAAAAAAGCGGCAGTATTTTAACCCCGCCGCTTTTACAAATCGTATTGTGATTATTCTTCGATCTGACGATGGTCTTTCCAGAATTTATAAACCTTCTTTCCACCATATACTGCACCCAAAGCCAGAAGTATGCCGATGCCTCCGGTAAGTGGAGCGCCACCTCCTGCTGGTAAATTACCTCCTGAACCATGCTCTGCTGGGGGAGGAGGCGGAGCTTGTGCGCATATAGTTGATGCAGTAAATATTAAGCTAAGGGTCAATATAAGTTGATAAAATAACTTTTTCATGATTTCAATTTTTTTAAGTTAAAGCACAGAAATTTTAGCAGATTGAATGTTTGATTCACAAATAGTCCTGATCACATATGTACCTGATGGAATGTTTACTTTTTGCGTGTATAATCCAATCGAACTGACGCTGATGCTTTGTAACAGACGGCCTTGGAGGTCGAAAATTTCAAGCAAGGTGTTGCCGGATTCAATTTGAGCATACAATTGATTGCCATAAACCCAGGCATTCAGTTTTGATGATTCATGTTTTTCTCCAACACCTACGGGTTTGAACAACAATGCAAAACGGTTTGGATCGTCGTTCATTTCCGATGTAAAAAAGTAAACAGGTTCTGCGCTCAATTCATGCATCATATTTGTCTTAATGTCGGACAAGAAAACCTGATACCCTTCATTGTTTTCAATCATTTCGATCACATACGCATCACCTTCTGTTTTAACAAAACCAAATGGAATTGTTAATCCGGTGCTAATTTCAGGTAAAGCATTCGTCGAAAGTTTGTTCTCAGCAGCCAAAGAGTAAAACATCGGAGCAAAGCCCGGTAGAAAATCACTGTCAAAAGCCAGATCAAAACTATCTGTTGCTTCCGGAATAAAACAGATTGTTGCTTGCTGTCCGGACGATCTGTCAAAAGGTGCTGCCGTTAGCACTATACGTGGTATAGCAATTGTGTTTTTGTAAAAGGCCTGCGTGCTATGGTCTCTTTTTATGGCAGGTAAGGTTAAGCTACCTGTTCCTGAACTCACCTGTACCATAAATCCGTTTGTTGCAGGTATGGATGTTGCAGGCGTTGAAGTTAAATCGGAATAAGCCTGAAGCGTTTCATTCCAAATTTTGACAACACCGGCGATGTTGGTAAAGTTCCAGTCTGAACCTGCATCCCACGTCAATGCACACGAAAAAGGATTGCCGAGTAAATGCCAGCTTCGGTTGGTATTTGATGTCCCTGTGAGTGTCAAATCCTGAATAGTGATATCTGCAACATTGAGTATGCCCGAATTTACTTTAACGGCTGGATAATTATAGGCTACCATATATCCTTTTCCTGCGAGGAAATTGGATGAATTATTGCTAAGTCCGTTGTTAATGGTATTAGCAGTAGCCCATGTTGGAGGCTCAGTGCTGTTTTTATAATTAGCCCAAAGATTTGAAGGTTCATACCATGCATAAATATCGTAATCTGTAACAGGATCAACAGTAAAATTGGGTGAGAACGCTTGAGCAGCAACAGGACTGCTAATGAAATGCCATCCATCGGCCCAATTGGTCCAATCAGTATCGTTCATGAATCGTTCAAAAGAAGCAGAAACATTGGCGGTATTATGCTTCAAAGATGCTGTTCCGTTAATGTCGCTTTTCATTATTAGACCAGAAATGCCTGCAATGTTGGTCAAAGTTCCATTTACTGTTAAGGTTTTTCCTGGCTCTATAGTAAGGACAGCTCCTGTTTCGATCAGCAGATTTTTAGATTCAGCAGTTAAATAGGAGCTCACATTTACAACAGCATTTATGGGTATTATTGCATCGCAGTAAACACCTGGTAGTTCTGCCAAATCCCAGTTTCCTGTGTTATTCCAATCGTTGGTTGATGCACCGGTCCAGGTTATTGGAGGTGATCCTTCAATGATAACTACTGTTTTACTTTCTGAAATACATCCTTCCAAATCCTTTGCTTTTACAAGATAGGTACCTGCATCTAGCAGGTTAAAAATGCCTGTTGTGTTCGAAAAGTCGCAGTAATCAATTCGATATGTCATTCCTGCGGCAGTTGGTGAAGTGACGAGAATTGACCCCGTATTTTGAGAACAATTTGGCTGAGTAAGAGTTACGGTTGGCAATGCTGGCTTAATACATACTGAAACAGTGTTATTAAAAATATTGACAGCACCTGCAATGGTAAGTGCTCTACCCTGAAGTGATGCTCCATTTCCTAAAGCAATTTCGCCTGCTAAAGCAAGAAAAGTCCCCTTCAGACTTGCCCCAGCACCTGCGCTAACAGCACCATCCACATTCCAGAATATATTGTTTACAGATGCATCGTTTATTAAGAGGATATTTACAGAAGCTGCTAATGAAAATGCCCCTGTAACTTTAAAAATGAATATTGCATTGGGATTGTGGTTGGCATCAAGAGTCAGATCTATTGTTACAGCTGCTGCAGTATTAATCTGATAGACTCCAGGGGAAAGTGTGCCTCCAGAAAGGCTTGCTGCTGTAATGATTGCTGTTGGTGTGATATCTTTTATCTCATTAAATGCTTTTTGTAAATCTATTGCACACTGATTAGTTTGTGCATCTTGTGTATGTTTTTCACAATCAATGCTTTCAAAACCGGTTATAGCACCAAAATTTGTGCCTACTGCCCCTCCAGAAATAACAGAAATCCCTGTATTGCCAACTGCCCCGGCGGAGGTGAAGAGCACGAAATCACTAACGGTGCCCAATTCTGGAGCATGCCCGAACCCAATTATTGTAACGTTTGTCATTGATAGACAACCATCTAATTTTTTTGAAGTTACGGTATAATCGCCTGCAGTTACGTTAGAAAATAAACCTGTAGTATTGGTAAAAATTATGCCATCAATGCTATACGTCAACCCTGCGCCCAAAGGTGCTGTTACTGCAATTGTTCCTGTTGCAACCGAACAGGTGGGTTGGGTCAACGTGACTGTTGTAGCTTCCGGCATGATACATCCTGTTAATGTGCTGCCGCTGATTGTAATTTCCCCGACAACAGTGAGTGCCCTTCCTTCGAGCAACGTGCCTGCTCCTAAAGTAATAGCGCCGGCATTTGTCATAAAAGTTCCTTTCAATGAAGCATTCGCACCAGAACCAATTGCTGCTGTACCATGCCAGAAAATATTGTTAACGGATGCCCCGTTAATTAAAAGAATATTAACGGAAGCAGCGGTAGAAATGGCACCTATCACTTTAAAAATGAACAATGCATCAGGTTCACCTTCTGCATCTAATGTGAGATTCGCTGTAAGCGCAACAGCTTCATTGAGTTGATAAATACCCTGGGTAATTGTAACTCCGTTAAGGCTTGCGGCTGTTATAGTTGCTGTTGGCACAATACCAGTTATTTCATTGTAAACAGCTTGAAGATCCAGCTTGCATTGTGCTGATTCATCATCTTCAATATGCTTCACGCAGTTAACATTGTCAAAACCAGTCAAAGCACCAAAGTCAGTACCAACAGCTCCTCCGAGTATCTGAGTAACTCCGGTGTTAGTAATCCCGCCTGATGATGAAAAGAGGATAAAGTCAGCAGCAGTGCCTAAAGTGGGTGTATGAACATAACTTACAAGAGTGGCATTAGTCCAGGAAATACAGCCTGAACTATTTTTGGATGTTACTGTATAATCACCTCCGGGAAGCAATGGAAAATGACCCGATGTATTCGTAAAATCAACTCCATCAATGCTGTAAGAAAGTCCACCACCTAAAGGTGTAGTCACATCAATAGTTCCTGTAGCCACCTCAAATGTGGGCTGTGTGAGTGTTACTGTCGTAGCTTGCTGAAGAAGGCAACCCGTTAAGATGCTGCCACTGATTGTAACTTCTCCCAAACTTGTTAGTGCCCTTCCTTCGAGCGAAACGCCTGCTCCAAAAGCTACTGCACCGGCATTTGTCATAAACGTACCTTTTAATGAAGCTCCAGCACCCGCGCCAATTGCAGCTGTTCCATGCCAATAAACATTATTTGCTGTTGCCCCGTTGATTAAATACATATTGATTGAAGCAGCAGTAGTAAATGCTCCGACTATTTTGAAAATGAATACTGCATTGGAATTGCCTTGGGCATCTAATGTTAGGTGCCCGGCAAGTGAAACCGCTGTGTTGATTTGATAAACCCCTGCTGTAAATGTGCCTCCGTCAAGACTTGCAGCCGCTATTGTTGATGTTGGAACGATTGCAGTTATTTCATTGTAAACAGTTTGCAAATCCAACTTGCATTGCTCTGATTCATCATCTGCAATATGTTTCACGCAGTTAACAGCTTCAAAACCAGTCAATGCACCAAAGTCAGTCCCGATAGCACCTCCTAATATCTGAGAAACACCACTGTTTGTAATCCCGCCTGAGGACGAAAAGAGGATAAAGTCAGCACTTGTCTTTAGGTCAGGTACCTGGCCAATCGATATGAAAGGTATTAAAAGCAGAAAAACAGCCAATAAGATTGTATGTAATTTTGTTTTCATAATGTTGAGCTTTAATAATTTTAAATTAAGCAACCTAAAAAAGCTGTTAACAACTCACTTATTATCAAAATCATATTCTTTGATTTGTCAGCTATTTTCAGCTAATGCAAAGATGGGTAGGTAAGGAGTTGAATGCATTGCATATCTTTTGGAAAGAATTGTATCATTCACACATTCGAAATAATCTCAAGTTTATCAGACTATCCTCTGGTTTTCGAAGCATAAAAAAAGCGGCAAGGTATTAACCAAGCCGCTTTCTAAATGTTTTTGAATTTAATCTTCTATCTGATCTTTATCCTTCCAGGCTTTATAAACCTTTTTTCCGCCGTAGGCTGCGCCTAAGGCCAACAAAATGCCGATGCCTCCTGTTATGGAACCAGTTCCACCGGCAGGCACGTTTCCACCTGTGCCATGGCCTCCTGGTGGTGGGGGAGGGACCTGGGCGAAAATTGATGAAGTACCAATGACTAAGATGATTGTAAACAGTAGCTTTAAGATGTGATTTTTCATTGTAGTACCTCCTTATTATTGAATGATTATTTTATTTGCTTGACTGCTTTTACCATCGGTAATTCTAACGATGTAAACTCCAACAGGAAGGTTGAGCTGTTTTCTGAATAAGCCTTCTGCGTTTATTGTTTCCGAATTTAACAATCTTCCATTGACATCAAGAATTTCGAGTTGGGTTTGTGCACTTGTCTCCTTTACATATAACGTATTACCAACTACATAAGCTTTGATAATATCATTATTTGGCTTTTCATTTATGTTAACCAGCCCAAAATGCAATTCAAAACGTGCTGCATCATCACCGTTTTCTGCTGTAAATGAATAACTTGGATCTTGATTCAAATTGGTGACGATTCCGGTTTTATTGTCAACAAGGTTTATATCTGTTCCAAAAACTGCTACATTCTCTGCTTCAAGAACGAAATTCATTCCGTCATTTTTTACAAAATTTACTGGAATAACCATGTTGCCTGTGATTTCAGGGATACTGTTGGTGCTGAGTTGTTTGCCTTCAACCATTGTATAAAGCGACGGTGCAAGGAATGGTAAAAACTCGCTGTCATACAAGAAATCAAAGCCGGCTGTGGCTTCCTGATTTAAAATCAGCTGTGTTTTCTGTGCTGTTTGGCCATCGAGGTCAATTACTTTCAGCACTAGCTTGTCCAATGTTTTGGTTTGCTTAAACCAGTTAGCACCATGTGTTTTGGAGCCTGCTGGGATCGAAAGCGTTGTGTTTGCATTTGTATAGACAAAAAAGCCGTTCATAGCTGGGATCAGTTCTCCAGCTGTGATATCTTCATAAGAAGCATCCAAACTCTTTACAATTTTTGCTGTTCCACTTATGGTTGAGTTACCTGGTTTCCATGTCAAAATATTCCATGTCAACGCACTTGGAAAAGGATTGCCCAACAAATTCCAGCCCTTGGCTGCACTTGCAGGTGTATAAGTCAGCGCAATATCGTTCACGCTGCTTGTGTTTGGTACACCCACAAAGTTTTTGGTGTCGGTGGATGCATAAGAAACCAGATAACCTTTTCCGTTGACAAACATTGTTCCAAAGTTTGCATTATTAAATGTAAAAGGTCCTTCGCCAACTTTGCTGTTTACCCATTGGCTTCCAGGCTCATCCCAAAGATAAAAGTCTTCATTAGCAGTTGGAGGGTCTGGAACAAACTCAGTTTGAAAAGTCTGACCTGCCACAGGAGATGACAGAAAATGCCAACCTTGTGTTCCAGTTCCCCAGGCAGCAACGTAGCGCTCGACGGTGGCGTTGCCGTTAAAGGTGCCAAGATTTAGAAGGGAAGCACTAGATGAAGGAGTAGAGCCTAGCGTTAAATTTCCGCCGCTATTGAAAGTTGCTCCAGAAGCAATGTCGACCTTTCCACTAATTTCCTGAGCAACACTTAGCGTTGTAACAGCAATTCCTTCAATGCTTAGATTATTAGGGTATTTATTCGTTGTTGTTCCCCAACCTGATGCTAAACTATTGATATTGAATGTTCCGGTGAAAGCAAGAGTTGCATTTGAGCCATAATTTGGTATTGAGGATTCGTCTATAATTCCGGACCCTCCGGCAGTTTGTGATAGATATCCGCCAGAATTTATAACAAGTCTGTTATTGATCGTGTTACTGCCACCAATGGATACACCACCTGCAATTTCCAGGTTATAGAATGATGAAGCAGATGTCCCACCTATGCTTCCTTAACCTGCAAATGAGACAGTTCCGCTATTTGCTGTGAATGTACCATTGTTAGTCAATACGCCGGCAGATGCAATTGTTAAAGTAGAAGATCCTCCATCGAAAACTTTACCATCATTAATAGTCAATGAACTAACTGTTGCTGATTGATTTAGTGTTACATTATGGTCAATTATAACTGACTCACCGATTCCAGGTATACCATCCACCCATGTCGAAGCTGTTCCCCATTCTCCAGCCTGAGCCGAAATAAATGCCCCATTAACGTTGTAAGTAAAATTGGCTCCTAAATTATTATTTAAGTTAATCGTGTACCAATCTGCCTTTTCTCCAGAAATAGTTAATCCATCACCCGAAGTAAATACATAATAATTAATAGTATTTCCAGCTGCATTTATATCTGAAGGAATTGTTACTGAGTAAGTATTATTACTCCCAGCCATTTCAACAATTGTTGAATTTACAAAATTATCAATGGAATATCGCAAATATACTCCTTGACCTGGGTTCAAAGAACCATTTAATGTTGCTGTTATCGTAACAGGTTGTCCACGATAAACAATGGATTTATCTTTAGAAACTGAAGAAACAGTTCGAATATCTCCTTCGACTTTGAAAACTATTAACCCAATACTACTTGGCGGATTACCTCCAGCTTTGGTTTTGAAAACGTAATTATGCCCTATTGAAGTAACGTTTGTATAATATGCCTTGGTTGTGGAATTTTGAATTATTTCAGAACTGGGAATTTCTGTTTCCGTTGACACCGAATAGTCCTCAGTTGAACTAGAAGGTCCCCATTGATTATAGTTTCCTGTCCAATTAGTAACCAATCTAAAATATTGATTACCTGTGCCATTAGGTGTAAATATACCAATCCTTGATGTACCTGAAGAGCCAACAAAATTATCCGTTATTGACCAATTATTTGTTCCAAAACCAGATCCTATTAAACCATTCTGACTTATCAGTTGACTATTAATGAATAAGACTATTAGATTAGTCAAGAAATAGATTTTTAGCTTCTTCATAACCCAAATTTTAATTGTTTTTAATTCGATTTTTAAATGTTAGAATAATGATTTGATTTGTATGTATTTGTCTATCAATGTTCAGTCTTGAATAATAATCTTTTCTGAAAACATTCTGCCATTTTTAATCAGTATCATAAGATATTCACCAGACTTAAAACTGCTGATATTTAGCTTTGAAGAAGCTGATTTAATATCTGATTTCATAAGCATTTGTCCTTGTTGGTTAAAAATGCGCAACTTTCCACCTTCAGCGTTTAAGATGGTGATTTGTTCGCGTGCTGGATTTGGATAAAAGCTTAATTTGTCTTTGCTATCCTGCTCCTCAACTCCCGTAGCCTTTAATAAATGTACGCTGAAACGCTCGTCAGCATTGGCTTGCAGATGCTGGAAAGTGTAAGTTGTTTGGGTCTTCAGGTCGATCAGACTATCGGTAAGTAAATCTTCAAGATACAGTTTCCACTCGCTAACAAAGCTTTCCATGCCACTGAAATTCATGCTAAGCTGTCCCTCTAAGGATGCACTGAATGAAAGTTCCACCTCCTGATTTAGATCATTCTCCGGCAAGCCGTTTATACTCAACTTCCTGCCTTCTTCACTAAAACTACCCAACTGAGGGAGGGCTTCAGAGCCTGCTAACTTGCTGGCATCGAAGGCAGCATCAAAGGCGGTGGTTGCACCTTCAGCGAGATAAATAACGGTCTCATCGTTGCCTGCTTCGCCTGTAACATTTATTCTCAGGGCGGAGGCAGCATGCGTTTCCTTAAGAAAAGGATCGCTGCTGTGAACACGCACCGCATCGTTCATACTCAGTGCCGGACTTCCACTACCGCTTGTTTCAACAAAGAACGATTGCCCCGGCGCAATGTAGCGACTTCCATTATTAGTGCCAACTCCGTTCACGAAACTGGCATATTGGCCGTTGGGATTTTCTCCATTTGCAAAATCCCTGTTCCAGACATAGATGGCGTTGTTCAGATGGGTTTTGGTCCAGCCAGCAGAAAGCCAGTCGATAGCTGAAGGGTAGGGGTTGGGAACGAAGTTGTACTTGAAGGCTGTAGATGCTGATGGTGTGGCAGCTTCAAACAGACTACAGTTTAACCTGCCTGCAAAGTCATAAGTTGTTTCGCTGCCGGTATACCATGCCATATATCCTTCATCCACAGGAAGTGAAGTTGTAGTGCTGCTTCCCATACCTTCCCAATCTTGTGCGACGGCATCGAAATGATAGAGGTAAGAATTCATGAAAAGTGCTGATGTCGGATTGCTCTCTGCAGTAAGTGGCACCGAAACAAAATGATAACCTCCTCCATTCAAATGACGTTCGATTGTAGCTTCCAATCCACTGGTTGAATGCAGCAACGATCCTGTTCCAGTGGCATCGCTTTCGATAACCAGTCCTGAAACACCAACTTTATTGTCAATATTATCATTGATAGTAACTGCACCTTGTGCCTGAATTTTTACTGAGGCTAAGGGGTTTATGACAAGCTCGTCAGCAGTGAGCGTTGCTGCTGCTGCAATCGTCAGTTGAACAGCGCTTTGTCCGTTGCCTACCACAAGTCGGCTATCGCTTCCACTTAGCTGCCAGTTGCTGCTAAGTGTAAAACTGCTTCTGTTACGCAGGTAATAATTAGTATGTGCAGTGCTGAAATTTGCAGGACTGTTGCCACTACCATCGGAGTTGCTTCCCCATGTTGAAGGGTTATGAATATCGCCGCTGGCTTTCGGATAATAATTGGAATAAAAAGGTGAATCGCTGTACAAACGGTATTCACCGGGCTGAAGGTAAATTTGATCTGTTGTGCTTACAACATTTCTTACTTCACCTGTGAAATGTTCATACCATGTTCCTGTCTGCTGGAAATATGGGGTTATACTTTGTGCGGTGACACCAAAATTGCCGATCAGCGTTACTTTTCTGCCTGATCCGTCCATATTTTCATTCAGGTGCAAACGCTTTAGGGATTCATCCAGGTCGTAACCAATATTCCCAGTGCGAAAAACAACAAATTGTGTTTTGAGTCTGTTAAGCTCCGCATACCTATCAAACAAAGCCAAACGTTCAGGGTCTTCATCATAGTTAAGAGGTGCATCCCAGGGAATGGGTTTACGTGAGGTACGGCATTCTGTATTGTAAGTCCCGTTAGGACAGTGGTTGATACCTTTGTCATAACCCAGTTCACCAAACTGCCAGATCATCTTCGGGCCGGGAGTAAGGAGGTAAAAAGCTGCTGACATCCCAGACCGAGCTAAGGCAATGTTTTCATTTTTAACATCATGCGCTGGATTGGTGCTGTTGCCATATGTAATGCTGCTATACATCTGTCGCTCTTCATCGTGGCTTTCCATATAGCTGATAAGGTTGTGGTAAGTAAAACCTCTGGCACTGTGGATGCCCCATGTGAAGTTAGAAGTGAATCCCATTGAAGCTTCACTGTATTCGTGTTCCATATTGCCCCAAAGCATCATTCCATAATTGGCAAGCGCTGTTTCTTCACTGTTGTCGGTCAGGTGCTCCAGGATGACATAGGCACCTGGCTTGGCAGCCCAGATTTGATCCGTCATACGTTTTAGTATGTTAATACGGGCAAGGTCATAATTCCATCCTTCACCTGGGGTGTTAGTAAAACCTTTAGTGAAATCAAACCGGAAACCATCAGCTTTGAACTCTGTGAGCCAATAACGTGTGACTCTGTCAATAAAGTTTTTCGTGTCAATACTTTCATGGTCGAAATCAAAACCCCAAGACCATGCAGGGTTTGGGCTGCTGACGTTGTACCAGGGATTGCTTTCAGTCACCTGACCGTAAGAGCCTGCTGCTGCATCAAAATACATTTGTACCAATGGCGATTGGCTAAAACTGTGATTTAATACCATATCAACAATCACTGCCATCCCTCGTTTATGGCATTCGTCAATAAATCGTTTGTAGTCGTTCTTTGTCCCGTATGCCTTGTCAGGAGCAAAGTAAAACGACGGGTTATAGCCCCATGAATCGTTGCCTTCAAATTCGTTAACAGGCATCAGCTCTATCGCATTCACCCCCAAACGCTCCAGGTAATCCAGTTTTAAAGTAACGTCTTTGATATCATCAGAGTTAACAAAATCACGGATGTGCATTTCGTAAATGACCAAATCGCGTGGGTCTGGCTTAGAAAAACTGGTTACTTCCCAGTTATATGTCTGCTGATTTGTCTGTAAAACGCTAACGATACCGGTAGTATTTCCCGAAGGATAGGGTTTCAGATTTGGATAAATGGTTGAGGAGATATACTGATCATTCCATGGGTCAAGTACTTTATCACAATAAGGATCAGCAAGTTTCAATTCACCGTCAATGTAATACTGATAAGCGTATTCAGTTCCGGGAGTTAATCCTGTGATAGTTTTCCAGAAATATTTTCCGTCAGCTGTTTCGTTCATATATCCTGCGTCGGTGAGTGACCAGTTGTTGAAATCACCAATCACAAAGGCATGTTGTTTTAAGCCGGGAGGGTCGTTAAGGACCAAAGTTACGGTTTGATCATTAACATAATTAATACCCGCAACAACGCCTGATGGCAGAGGAGCAATGGTTGCAGCAGGTCTGATATAGAAGGCAGCCGAAACTTCAACGGTGGCTTTGGCTCCCGTAGCAACAGCTCTTATAACATGTTGTCCAGCGGGATAGCCCGAAACATCAATCAGTTTTGATAAAGTTGAAGCAGCTGATTGATCAATCAAAGTACTGTTGACATACAACGCCAGATTGGTATGATTCATGGCAGCAGCACATGCAGCAATATTCAATTCGCCATCAACCAGGTTTAAGTTTCCACTTGGGTTTAAGAGCTTCACCTGAAGAGTGTTGCTGTATAAATCTATAAGTATATCTGTTTCATCTGAATCCTTATGAACCAGATAAGTGGGTGATGCAGGCGTGGTTCCATCGCTACGAAAAACCATCACAAGTTTTTGTATTTCTTCAGCTGGAGGAACAGCATAATATGCACTTATGTCTGCAATATAAAGCGTGTATGTATTTGTTCCTGTGCGCGTTAATTTTGTTTCAGGTGTATTTGTTCCCCAATCGGTTTTGGTGTATTTCCAGTCAGCATCATTGGCGCTCAGGTTGGTAATAACTCCTGTATGAACATAAACATCACCGGCATAGTTTTGTAAAGCAGCATTTCCGGCAACTGCGTTAAAGGTCAATGTAACTGCTGTGCCTACTTGAGGAAAGACAGGACTAGTGCTTACAACATGTACTCCGCATAAATCGCCAAAAACTTCGTAATGATAATTTGTTCCACCGTTGTTATTGTACTTCAACGTCAGCATATCAAAATTGGAAGCGGGATTGGTGATGGTGGTGGTTAAAACATAATATGAAACGGTAACACCTGCTTCCTGTGCCGGTATTGTTGATGTTCCGGTATTAGTAGTAATGTTAACAGCCGCTATTGCTGATGTTGCCCAGCCATCATTGGAATATCTTACATAACATTTTTCTTCTACAGAAGGTGTTCCTGAAAACTGGATATTCACTTGAACTGCATCGGTATATGTCACACCTACAGGTGTTTGCGTAACTTGGGTGATGGTAACAGGTTCGGCTGAAGTCTCCATAAAAATGGCACTTGTGTTTGCATATCCCTGGTCCTGCCAATTCATGGTGTACCATTTTCCGTTGGTAAGAGTGATGCTGTTGTCACTTCCGCTGTTATACGTATAGGTTTGCAGGCTATTCATCACTACATTCACACTTGCCCATTTATTTGAGAAATAATTGGGAGATGTTCCACTCGTGAAAAGCCAGTTGTATGAACCGCCAATGAAGTCAGCTCCACTGGCAGCAACACTAAATGAAGTCTGCCATCTTATGGTTCCTGTAGTGATTTTCGTAACTCTACCGTTGGTTACCTGTGATGGGTTGGCAAGAGCAAGATTATTTGATGGGGGATTTGTCCATCCATTCCATGTGCCTGGCATATTGAGCCCTTCAGGAGCATATATTTGTGCTTGTGTAGGTTGATAAAACGCTAATGAAAAGCCAAATAAAAAAATCACTAAAAGAGAGTGATAAAGTTTTCGTTTGGGTATAGCACAAAGGAATAACAACATAAAAGAATGTTTAACAAAGTGGATATCGATGGTAGCTGAAGCAAGCAGTGCAAAGCCGTTCAACAAAACTATAAATTATGTTTTTACTACGCAAATTTCTGTGGTCATGTTTATGAAAATAAGCATTTGCAATCGTTTGCGTGAAACATAAATCCACAAAAAAAACCGGCATAACCGGTCTTTAATTTTTTTAACAGATGTTATTGATCTTCATGCTTATAAATAAGGGCTTCGTTTCTGTAGCCTGCACCTTCATTTGAATACCAATCAGGATCGTTTTGACCGGCACTTTCTGCCCAGGAACCAAATTTTAAATAGGCAGCAGTAATATCTGTTTTTTCGACAGGATAGTCAAACTGCGTTGGTAAGTTGATTGCCCATGGAAGGTTTGAGGCTGACTGATAATACTTGCCTATAGCAGGGATAGTGTTATCAAACCACTGACCGAAATAGGCCGGATCATGAAGCGTTGTAGGCGTTTTGCCTGGAAGATGTACCTCTCTACCGCGAGTTTTATCAACTATAAGGAAAGGATTGTATGGAGCAAAACCTGTCAGCTGAGTCGTAACAGGTGTTTCAAGTTGTACAACCAACTGACGCAAAACAGGAGTAACATATGGTGCTTCAAGCATAGTGTTTACTCCAAAACTTCCTGAAGGAGTTTCCATCATTGAAAAAGCGTTGTCAAAAAGAATGACCACTGCATTTTCTTGTCCGCTCTCAGTGCCATTTCCATTTAAACTGATATAGGATTCAGTAAGTTGTTGACCTGTAATGCTTTTAACATTGGAAGGGTCGACACCCGGAATCTCGAATCCGAAACCATTTTCCAGGCTTGCACCTATGGCTCTTACCTGATAGTCAAGGAAAAACTCAACCAAAGCGTTGTTACTGTTCAATACTTGCTTGAAACGGTAATCAACAACTAAATCATTGAAATCATAATCACCTTTTCCAGGCCACAAATCCTCAAAAGCCAAGGTTCCGAAATCATCTTCATTGGGATAATAAACATTGAAAGCACGCTCAGAATCATCAGGATAATCATCTAAGTCATTATCAACCCCATCGCCATCGCTGTCAGAAACCGGACCTGTTACAATAACATTATCGTAATCAATGGTGCCACCAAATATATGCGACCATAACAAAACCTGAACGCTCACTGTTCCTGCTGGCATTGTAGCAGCTATTGTCTTTGTGATCCAGGTATTTGAAGGATTGTTAGTTTGAATACTAAAATATGTAATTGAGTTACCACTTGCGTCTCTTGGAATTAAAAAGAGCCATGCGATGTTATTGCTGTTTCCGGTTGAACGCATATCGGAAGTAAAGGTAATCAGCGCACCAGGGCTTGCAGGAATTAATTGAGCTACACCACCATAACGTGCAGGACTTGATGTAATACGCATCATTTTCTCACCAGCCTGGGTATGCTGTTTGGCATGATTTGTTCCTAAAGTAGATGTGATATACCATTTTTGATCAGATGTCATAGGTGATGGCCAGTCGGCGATAACTCCAAAATTATCCTGAGTGAAGTCACCATTTGTAACAAGGTTTACCAGACTTCCAATTGATTTATAATGGATGTTTGATTCATCTATGATTAGAGATGAAGCTTTCATTCCATCAACTACTGGAGGAGGTACAAGACCAATTTCCAGTGTAAAATCGATCACTATTCCACCTTCTTTAAAGGATGAAGAACTGAGTTGAACCAATTTTGAGCCAGCCACTGTTTCAATAAAAAGTTGCTGAAGATTGGATGGAATTTGAAGTTCTAACACAGCTTCATTGTCGGAGCCTACAGTAGAAGAAGCAATTAACTTTCCACCTAATGAAGGAAGATCAGTATAAACATTTACCCGGCTTTTGTTTGTACTAAAATTAATGATTTCAGGAAAAACAACTTTGACTGTTTTTAAAGTTGTTGTTTCAAAGTTAAAGCCATTGGGAACTGAAAGTCTTTCGATGCCGGTAATGGGATCTGGCTCAGGCTGATCGTTTTTATTACATGCGTTAAATGTCAGAAGTGTAATTGGAAACGCAAGGGTAAGAAATAACTTTTTCATGATGTATGCTTTAAGCTTCAATGGTTACTTGGTAAAATTTATAGTTAGATTCCCTAAGAAGACACATTAACTATGCCATTATACTGAAAATAAATAACTATTTGTACAACAGTTATTTATATGTAAACAAAAAATGGGAAAAGTCCCATATTCGGAATAAATTCCCATTTAGCGATATATACTTATAAAGTAAGTAAGCAAAATTACAGATTATTTGACCACTTTCCCTTTAAAACTCGCGTTAAAAGCTTCCCAGGTGGTGGTTTTATAGGCTTCTTTACCAAAAAAATGCAAGATAGGTTCAAACTGATCGGCAGGGTAGAAACCCGGCACTACCGTCAAAACTTTCAAATCCTCACCCATAAAAACATAAGAAGGGTACGACATTTTACCTTGCATGAGCGTCTGTGCTAATTGATGTGAGCTTCTTTTCTTTCCTGGATTTGCATTCACGTAGGTCTTTCCTTCGAAAACAACCGTATCCTGACGTTCAGCATCAAACTTCACTGTATAAAAATTTTCGTTGATATACGCTGCAATCTCAGGATTGCTAAAGGTAGATTCGTCCATCTTCACGCACCAGCCACACCAATCGGTGTACATGTCCATAAAAAGTTTTTTTGGTTTTTTCTGCGACTTAGCAACGGCTTCTTCGAATGTCAGCCATTTGATTTTAGCTGTTTGACTATAACCGGCCACAGATAACGATAGAATAAATAAGATTAGGAGTGATTTTTTCATAGTTTTAAAATTTAGTCATGCGGTCAATTTCTCGTTTGGAATCTTTCTTTTTTAAATCTTCACGTTTATCATAATAATGCTTACCTCGTGCCAGACCAATTTCAAGTTTGGCCCGCCCATTGTCATCAATAAAAAGAACTAGAGGAACGATGGTAAATCCTTTTTCTTTCACTTTAGTGGCAAGTTTCTTCAACTCTCTGAAATTGAGTAGTAATTTACGCTCTCGCTTAGGCTCATGGTTGTTGTATGTACCATGACTATATTCAGCAATATGCATTTCCTGAACATACAACTCCGATCCATGAAAAGAACAATACGACTCTGACAAACTTGCCTTTCCCTGCCTGATACTTTTAATTTCCGTACCGGTAAGCACAATACCAGCAACAAGTGACTCCACTATGAAGTACTCAAAACTGACGCGTTTGTTCTTGATACGGATATTCTCTTTCATAGTAATTTAGGGAAATGGGGGCAAATATAGCAGTTTTGTAGCTGAAAAATTTAAAAGAAGTGTTAAAGTCAGTAAGTTATTATCAACTTTTGATTTTGCTTAATCAAAATTCATGGTATTTAAGTTGATAATTCGATTATTTTTGCACAAATCCAATGCAATGAGAATCCTGATTATAAACGGACCAAATCTAAACTTGTTAGGGAAAAGGCAGGTTGAAATATATGGTAACCAGTCATTTGAAGATTACTTTGATGTGCTTCAGATGCATTTTAAAACTGTTAATCTTGAATTTTTTCAAAGCAATCATGAGGGTGAACTCATTGATAAATTACACTTAGCCGATCATCACTTTGATGCAGTGGTGATGAATCCCGGAGCATTTGCTCATACTTCAATCGCATTGGCTGACGCTATCAAAAGTATTTCCATTCCTGTTGTAGAAGTGCACATATCCAATATCCACGCACGGGAAGAATACCGTCGAAATTCATTTACAGCCGAAGCTTGCAAAGGAATTATAAGTGGGTTTGGAATGGAGAGTTACCGTCTGGCAATAGACTATTTTCATCAGAAATAGTTAGCTGAAATTTCTTTCATCAAAGGTATCATAAGTTGTTTTACGCTTTATAAAGTATTCAATTACAATATTTTTGCGATAAACACGTGTAACTGCCTGAGGGTTAATTTTCTTCCTTTTAGCTCTTAAAGCTGGCAGTTTGCGATAGAAATGCGCATGCGCTCGCAGAACAGCAAAGAAATCGCCCCAGCCTCCTTCGATTAAAAATTTCATGCTGGCGATCCCATCAAGAAACAGGCGCGTAAACATGACATAGGTAAAAAATGAATTAGGGAGGTTTTTGTACAACATAGAAAGATTGTTTCTGAAATTCAGATATGTCTTTCGTGGTGAGTTTTTGGGTAATGTACCTCCACCAATATGATATACCTCTGAATCAGGACAATACATAATTTTGTAGCCAACATTTTTCAATCGCCAACAAAAATCAATCTCTTCCATGTGAGCAAAAAAGTCAGCATCAAGTCCACCCATTTTGTGATAAAGTTCTGATCTGACAAACATACATGCGCCACTTGCCCAAAAAACCTCCAAAGGACTTTCATATTGCCCGTCGTCTTTTTCAACATGCTGAAAGAGTCGCCCCCGACAAAAAGGGTAGCCAAACTTATCAATAAAACCGCCTGCTGCTCCTGCATATTCAAAATAGGCTTTATCGGCGAATGATAGTAGCTTTGGTTGGCATGCCGCAATTAATGGGTCAGCATCCATCATCAACAGCAATGGCTCCAACCAGTTTTCGCCAACTTCAATGTCTGAATTGAGAAGTACATAATACTCATTATCAACTAATTGAAGGGCTTCATTATAACCAGCAGCAAAACCACCATTCCAATTATTCTTTATAAGTCGTATCGATGGATAATTCTGTTCCATAAATCGAACGGAATCATCGGTTGAGGCATTGTCGGCAACAATTATATCGGCCAAGTAACTGCTACGACTTATGACGGCAGGCAGAAAACGTTCTAAAAACCGTTTCCCATTATAGTTAAGGATGACAACAGCGATGCGATGTTTCATGCAGGTTTTTTTCGTTGATGTTTCCACCTTCGGTGCGACCAAAGCCAGTTATCCGGTTGCTGACGAATTGTATTTTCCAACAAACGAACATATTTTTCAATTATTTCATCCTGAGCGGTTTCCTTTCCATTTTCGCAAATTGAAATTGCTGTCAAGGAGTACTTTCCTCTTCCAGTACGCGTTGATTCAAAATAGACAACCGCATGCCCCAGGCTTTTAGCCATTTTTTCGAGCCCATTGAAAAAAGGTGTGTCCTGATGTAAAAACTGCGTCCAATAGTCAGCTTCAAGTCCTGGAGGTGTCTGATCACCAAGGATATAGATAAGGTGAGGCTTTTCTTTGATTCCAACTAACTGTCGGTATGCTGTCTGAGATTCGAACAATCCAACTTTTCCCCATTGCATCCGTATGTGTTTCATTAATGAATCAAATACCGGACTGGAAATCTTTTTGTAAAGTGCGATTACTGGAAGGTCAAATTCAAACGAAAGGGCATGAACCATCATTTCCCAGTTACTTGAATGCCCAAACGCAAGAAATACTGATTTGTTCTGCCCGACTAATTCATTTATAACTTCAGGATTTGTAAAATGAAACCTTTTGCGAACTTGATTAGGTCTAACATGCAAAAGTTTGATCGTCTCAACAACGATATCGGACAAGTTTTTATAAAAGCGCTTTTCAATTTTATTCAATTCGACACTGTCGTAAGAGGGGAAACTGTTTTTCAGGTTTTGCCTGACAACCTTTTTCCTGTATCCAAGTATATGATAAATAATAAGATACAGTATATCAGATAAAACATATAGCAACCTGTAGGGGAGGAGTGCAACAATCCAAAGGAAAGAGTAAATAAGATAATAGGTCGCTCTGTTCATCATTTTTATGGACAAGAGCACAAAGGTAATTTCTTTTTTTTTCTATGCTTTTGAAATATCAGATCAGCGTGGATTTTTATAAAAATCATATGCTTTATTACCAAATGCATCTTCAGGACCGGTATCATCAATATTATTAGGATCCCAGGTGCGCTTGTAAATCTCAAGTTGCCAGCGATAGTTTGAGAGCTCGCCAATAGCATCGGAATGAATAAGCACAAAATCATTTGTTACCATGTCCTTTGTCACAAAGACAAATCGTTTATTTCTTTGACTTCCAAGGGTATAATAATGCCAAATCTCATAAGGATAAGCTGCGGGTTCGCTATAAACCTCCACGATATGGTTTGGTGCGCCATATTTAAGATATACACGACCTCTGTCGCTTGCATAGCCTTTTTTGGTTTGTGTTTTGTAAGAAGCGTTAACTTTCTGCACTTCCTGATAGTATTTTTTCCATGCTGACTCGGGATTTTCGTAATTTTTGTTTTGCCAAAAATTGAAAAGAAACTGCCTCATGGTGAGCAAATCACTCGTTTTGGATAGGTTATTGGCGTAGTCCCGATCCGATTCGGAGGCAACAGGAGCAATACATCTTAACATCTCACGCAAGGTGTCAGGACTCGAAATTTTATCGGCAAATGTGTTTGTAATATTCACAGAAGCAATATCAACAAGATTAAATTGAACGCCCGGGTTATTGCGCTGGAAAAAAACTTTGTTAAGAGTAACCACTTCATTCTTTTGATCTCTTACCTCTACTACAAGATTGTAATTCCCTGATGGAAGCTGAGTTATATCAATTGAATGTAGCAGTACATTGACATCTCTGGCATCAACGCGCTTCCTGAATAAATAATCTTTCAACTTATTCATCCCTTCAAACGACTCTATATAATAGGTCACGAGAAATTTTCCGTCATTGCCAAACTTTTTATTCGTGTTATAGATTTCAGAATAAAAATTCAATTGTTTAGAAGATTCGGGATAATAAGCGTAAACAAGAGGAATAAGATCAAAACCGTTTTTCGTAATAATCGACTCTGTCACTGACTTTTCAAACTTCTCAACGAGTTGTATAGCTGACAGTTGAATATCGTTTTCGTTGAAAAATAAATCAATTTGTTCAGTTGTAATAAAAGGTAGAACTTTAGGGTTGTTTTTATCTGAGATCTCAAGATTAAGCATGTATTCACCATCAGGAAGACTAAATCGTTGTTGGTCAAGAATACCGAAATTGACCATGTTGGTATCTTCAATAATTGGACTTTTCAATTCATATTTTGCAAAATTTCTTACGCTGTCGTTTTGCATAAAAACCATTGTGACTTCGATCGCAGCCTGGTATTTTCCTGTCTCAACCTCCTTAAAAACAACACTACCTGCTTCAGCCGCCAAATAAGTTTCTATATAAGCTTGTTGACCCGGCATATCAAAAGTAGCATAAGAAAGATAGGCTTTCAACTGTTTTGTCTGCGTAAAAACATTTACAGTCAGTAACATTATGACGATGAGTAAGATTTGCTTTTTCATTACTAGAGATATTTTCAGTTGTACAAAGTTACGTTTTAAACGAGTATGCTGATTTTTCAGCCGCCTGAAACAAAAATAAGGACACAGCGCTCCTATTTCAAGTAAATTCAAGAAAATGGTATGAAGTTACAAGACAAGGGTAATAGTGATGATAGTTTTCAGCAAAAGGAAGAAACATTCAGACATACTAAAAAAGTTCACATATTTATAAACTTTACCTCTTCTGGAAATAATTTAAGTATAAATGAATGAATCAAGGGGCCTGGTTTATAAGATACCTAAAATGATATTTTAAGGAATGTTGATGTGTATTTTGATAATTTTCCTCATTTTTGAAATGAAGAAACACAATATTAATTATTGAATTTGAATGAATTAGCATTCGCACTTAAAAGTTTAGTTGATCTTTTTTGCAGAATACATTTGGGATTATGAAAATTTTGTACTTTTGCAGCGGAGAAATGGCAGAGTGGTCGATTGCGGCGGTCTTGAAAACCGTTGAGGTGTCAAAGCCTCCGGGGGTTCGAATCCCTCTTTCTCCGCAGAAAAGATTACCAAATCATTCAAAAAGTGCTAATTATCACATAGTTAGCACTTTTTATTTTGTCCAAAACTACCAAAATTTTCATATTTTCTCGCTCTTTGGGTATCCACTCAGGTATCCAAAAATTGTGTTGTTTTATGGATACCTAAAATGCAAAAAAAATACATGTAATTACTTGATATACAGTAAATTAAATTTGTAAAAATCGAAAATTTTACTTATATTTGTAGTTCAATCAGGTATCCATTAAATTTTAGTAAAAATGAATGATTCAGTATCAATAGCCTTCTTTTTAAGAGGCACCAGACTAAATGTAAAGGGTATGTCACCCGTTTATGCGAGAGTCTCTATCAATGGACGGCGTGTCAACTCAAGCACAGGCATATTTGTTGACCCCACAAAATGGGTTCCAGGTCGTGCTGCTGTAAAAGGTAACAATGAATATGCCCGTACCATAAACACCAGCCTCGACAATATGCGAAACGCCATCCTTAAGTTTATCAACACCCTTGAAGCCAACCCCATATCTGTAAATTTCGAAAAGCGTTGATGCCGGATAAATCTCCTGAATTTCAGGCAAACCTACCTTTACTTCAACGGCATCTTTGGTAAACAGAAAATTCTTTACTCCGCTGATCGCTAAGGCGGTCAGCAGAACAAAAAGCAGATAATAGAGATAGAGTGCTGCATGGAGCTTTATTTTCCGCTTAGCAGTAGATGTAATCAGCAAATTATTTCGTCAATTTTTCATAAAAGTAAGTCATCAATTTTGTATCCGCCCTACCAAAAGCATCTTTTGCCAAAATCTGAGGAGTATATTTTGGATCATTCATTGTAGAAAGTTGATTTGTTGATTTGTTGATTTGTTGCAAGATGGTTTAAGGGTTGAGAGGTTTAGAAGACATTGATTTATTGATTTGTTGCTGACGTAGATCCAAAATGAAATGTTTAGTGATCAATTTCACTAATTTTAAGTGCGTAATCAGTTTATAAATTTAATTCAATATTTATTTACTTAATTACTTAATTACATTACTTTTGACGCTTGATGATCTATGTATCTTCATAAAAAATAGGAATTGACAGTAGAGTTGAATCAATAAGCAACGAACTATGATAGCACAAACTACTGCACCACTGCTCACCGCCATCATTGTTGACGATGAACTTCATGGCAGGGAAAATCTGAAAAAAATTATCGGGGTTTACTGTCCCGAAATTGAAATTCTTGGATTAGCCGAGTCGGCTCTACAGGCAAAACTGCTGGTTAATTCCCTGAAACCTGATGTGGTTTTTCTGGATATCAACATGCCTGTGCTCGACGGGTTCGACTTTCTTGAAGAATTTGAAGACCGGGAGTTTTTGGTTGTGTTCGTAAGTGCTTTTACGGAACATGGCATCAATGCTGTAAAAGCCGGTGCTGCCGATTACCTGCTCAAACCCATCAGCATTAAAGAACTTAAATTAACAGTTAAAAAACTACTTTCGATTCAAAACAAGTCGCAAAAGGCAGAGATTTCATCCGATAAAGACAAACTACTTATACCGGCTTCTCATGGCTTTAATGTACTAACCATTGACGAAATTATCAGACTCGAAGGGGATGGATGTTATACAACCGTGGTAACGAAAGATCAAAAAAAATCCATTGTATCACGAACACTAAAAAACTTCGAAGATTCATTACCATCGGAAAAGTTTTTCAGAATCCATAAGTCGCACCTGATCAACCTAAAACATGTAAAGCACTATTCTAATCAGAGCGGAAACTTCGTGACCATGGCAGATGAAAGCAGGATAGAAATATCGCGTCGGAAAGCACCAGATTTTGTGTTAAGAATCAAATCGTTGCTAATGCACCTTTAGTCATGCTTTTAAAACTTTCTTTTATTACATTTATTTTTTGGTTCCAATTCACCGTTCTTTTTGCCCAAGCCCCTTCCTATTATCATTATACAACTGCAGATGGGCTGGCCTCTTCAACTGTGTTCAGTATGATGCAGGACAGCGAAGGGCTGATCTGGTTTGCAACCTTAAACGGTGTCAGCAGGTTTGATGGGAGTCAGTTTATAACTTACAGGACTGTAGATGGTTTGAATTCCAACTCAATCATATCAATCGTTGAAGGAGAGAAAGGAAGCTTGTATTTTGGCAATTACGAAAAAGGTGTTAATGTGCTCAAAAATGGCAAAATAGAAAACTATTATCAGGAAATGTCGGGCCAACAATTTCCAATCAACACACTCATATTTTCTTCAACGGGCAAAAATCATCATAATATCTATTCATTTACCAAGCCATGGTCACTTCATGTAATCCGTGAAGATTCTGCTTCATTGGTTTCAAGTGAGAAAGTCAACTTGAATGCTTTTGATCTGATCAAACTGGAAAAATTAGCAACAGAGGAAATATTCGTTTTGACTACTAAGGGTATTTCGATAATTCAGCATGATTCAGTCATAAAGCTTAATATTGCAGGATTACCCGATACCGAAGTTTTTAGTCTGGCTGGCGGCGATGATGGTAGCTATTTTGCAGGTCTAAATGGAAAAATTTGTCAGATTAAAGATAATCGGGTGATTAGGGAAATCAAAATAGATGGAACGGGCAAAAAAGAGGTGTTAAGTCTTCATCAGGACAGTAACCTAACGCTTTGGTTCACGCTCATGAACAAGGGGGTCTTTTGTGTTCCGGAGAATTCCGAAACCATTCTGGATATCGGAAGCAAGATTGGCTTGCAGCAAGCCCTTGTTAACCATATCATGGAAGATAAAGAGGGGAACATTTGGCTTAGTACCTATGGAAAAGGGGCATATTGCCTGAATAATCTTTATCTGAAGAGCTTTTCTGAAGCAGAAGGTATGAGCAGTAATATCGTGAACACCATTGCAAAATCAAACACTGGTCAGATACTCATAGGAACAATTAATGGTATTAACATTTTGGAAAATGAAACTATTTCCCGCGTACCAAGCAAAACAAGCACCGGCCTGGTTGAATTCATTCATCATGTCAAAAATATTGACAATGAGCTATATATATGCGGTGTTTATGGCAAAAGAGAAACAAACACTGTTATTTTTAATGGACTTAAACTTCAATTGAGTAACCGACAAGCATTTTGTAAAACCGGAAACGGACTTTATCTTTTTGGGAATACAGGTAATGGTCTGATTGTAAGAAAGGAGTTTCATCCATTGAAAAAAGATTTGTACAAGCTTTTTGTTTTTGGTGACAGTCAAGGTCCGAACCGGATAAATGAAATCGTCAAAGACACTGACAACAATATCTGGATAGGCACTAATCTGGGTTTGTGTAAAGCCATTCCTGCTGAAAACATCAAAGATTCTATCTGGATGAAAACATTTTATCCCGAAAACCCGGTACTGAATTCAAAAATAAACAGCATAGTTGAAGATCAACACAAGAAAGTTTGGTTTGCAGGTGAAAAGGGTATAGCTTCATTTGATCTTACGAGTAATTCCATCAACACTTTTACTGAAATTCAGGGATATGATTTATCAGCATCAACCTCAACAGCATCAGACAATCAGGGTAGAATCTGGATAGGGAATATGAAAGGACTTTATTTATATGATGGCTATATAGTCAAGCATCTTAACGTTCATGCAGGCCTCCCTTCCAATGAAGTGTTATCGCTTTTTTTTGACAGGGAAGATAACCTGCTCTACATCGGGACAACCAATGGACTTTCGGTAATTAACTTGTTGACATTCGACAAACAAGTGATAGCACCACCTGAAGTTATAATAACTGGAATCAAAGCAGGTGATTCAGTTTTTACTGATCACAACAACCTCGTTTTCAGTCCACGACAACATGACGTATATGTAAACTTTGCGGCATTAAACTTTTCGTCACCCGGCTCTGTTACCTACAAATATTCCTTTAATAATGAGTGGATGACCACTGATCAGAGATCCTTAAGCTTTATTTCGCTCCGACCAGGCATATATAAACTTCAAATCATTGCCAAGACTCAAAATACCGATTGGGGGAAGCCTGCCATGGTGACTTTCCATCTACTGCCAGGCACCACGGAAACAACATGGTTCAGTTTGATGATTGTGGGGTTTATAATATCGATTACAGTATTATTGGTTCGCTTTAGGTTGAATGTGCTTAAAAAGAAAACCAGAACAGAATTGGATCTTACCATTAGAATCAACACACTTAAGCATCAGGCTTTGTCAGCCATGATGAACCCGCATTTCATTTCCAACTCACTCAATTCGGTACAGTATCTGGTGAATAGTCAACGCTATGAAGAAGCCAACGACTATATCGCCATGATGGCCAAACTAATGCGGAAAAACATCGACACTGCAGGCAGCGGTTTTATCCAGTTATCTGAGGAAATCGATCGCCTGAGACTATACCTTGAGCTGGAAAAGATGCGTTTTCAAGATGGGTTTTCATATGAAATTTCTATTGGCACAAGTATAACACCCGGAGCTTTAATGATACCCAATATGATTATTCAGCCCTTTGTTGAAAATTCACTCTGGCATGGAGTTCTCAATAGTGGTCGAGCCGGACTGATTTTTATTTCTTTCAATTTTGAAGATGTCGAAGTTAATGGGTTGATATCCAAATGTTTCATTATCAAAGTGACTGACAATGGAATTGGCATTGTGGCAGCGGGGAAGTTTAAAAAGGAAGACCATATCTCAAAAGGGATTCTTATCATTGAAGAAAGACTAAAATTGCTTAGTGACAAAATGAATCTCCCAAAGCCCATTATGTTTGAAGACCTGAGTGGCAATGGTTCCGAATCGCAGGGCACTGAAGTCATGATTTCGCTTCCACTCCCTCTTTATAAGATTATAACAGAATAATTCCGGACATATGCATTTACCATTCGTTTGAAAATTCCATACGATGGTTTATTGATATCCTCCTTTTGTATGTTTGCTATTGCATCAACATTCCTTAGCATATAGGTTTGTCTGAAATTCTATGCCCAATTGAAAGCATTTCAAACTTTATTCGGTTTCTTCAGAAATAAGACCAAAGATTCATCGCCGCTTCTTATTATTAGGAAAAATGGTGGTGATGGCCTTGTAAAAGAGTATCAATCAATCGAAGAAGCAATTGCTGAACTCGAAACCGATTCGAATATCAATGTCGAAAAAATCGAAAAACTACGTATTTCTGTGAAAAACCTGAAGGACAAAAAAATCATAAAAATTAAAAATAGCGAACTACTGCTATAAAATCAAGAATTATATATAAATATATGAATAACAAGACTTTATATATACTAACAGTTTTCATGTTAATTGCAGGAAGCTTACAGGCACAGCAGGATGTTTTAACAACTGGAGGTGACGCTTCAGGTTCCGGAGGTACGGTTAGTTTTTCTGTTGGACAAATCGTTTATACAACTGCTGTTGGAGGACAAATCAATGTTTCGCAAGGTGTTCAGCAGCCGTATGAGTTTTCAACACTTGGCATTGACAGCTATGCCGGAATTAGCCTTTCGATGATAGTTTTTCCTAATCCTATAGTCGACTTTGTAATATTAAAAGTTGAAATGCCAATACCCAACTTTCTAAGATATCAACTTATGGATTTTAGCGGTAAACCTTTGAAACTGGAAATAATATTAAATGAGGAAACTGAAATCATCATGAAAGAGCTTCCTTCAGCAACCTATTTATTGATAATAAGCGACCAAAAGTCAGTTCTAAAAACCTTCAAGATTATTAAAAACTAAAAAGATGAATAAATCAATTACGATTCTAATTGCATTTTTGATAAACATAAGTCTATTTGCCCAGTCACCTCAAAAAATGAGTTATCAGGCAGTGATTAGAAATAGCAACAACACACTCGTCAGCTCGACACCCATCGGTATGCAGATAAGCATCAAGCAAGGAAGTAGCTCAGGAACGGATGTTTATGTAGAAAAACATTCTGCAACTACCAATTACAATGGTTTGGTGAGTATAGAAATTGGGAGTGGAACTCCACTTTCAGGAACTTTTGCCGCTATTAACTGGGCAATGGGTCCGTATTTTCTCGAAACCAAAACAGATCCTGCAGGCGGGACAAATTATACCATAACAGGAAATACGCAATTAATAAGTGTACCCTATGCATTATACGCTGAAACGAGTGGGGGTGGAGTGCCGTGGCTGATTGACGGAAATTCAGGAACAAGCTCTGCGACAAATTTTATTGGAACTATCGATCTTCAACCACTTGTTTTTAAAGTGAACAATGAGAAAGCAGGATATATTGATTATAGCAACGTCAAAGGAAATACGGGTTTTGGATTTCATACCATAAATTCAATAACAAGTGGGATTGATAACACGGCTGTTGGATACGATGCCCTTAGTTCCAACACAAGCGGAATTGACAATACTGCTGTTGGTGTGAGATCGCTACATCTTAACACATCAGGAAACTATAATACTGCTCATGGGTTTAATGCTTTATTAAACAACATGTCAGGAGCTAATAACACTGCCACTGGTAATCAGGCCCTAGAATCAAACGCCAATGGAAATGCCAATACAGCTCATGGCGCTACGGCACTGCGCAACAACACAAGTGGATTTGCCAATACTGCAGTAGGAGCAGGTACACTTTTATCGAATATTACAGGAGTTCATAATACGGCCTTGGGATTTGAGGCCGGAGTTTCAGGGAATTTTGAGAATGCCACAGCAATTGGAAATAGCGCCACTGCTACTGCCTCTAATCAGGTACGGGTTGGCAATTCATCCGTTAATGCATTTTATTTTGGTACAGCCAATAATTTGGCTGTTAACAATGATTCGATGCCGAATATGTATTATGATTTTGCAACCGGTCAAATAATGCGCAGCACTGTCATTGCTTCGGGAAGCAGTTCAGAAAATGATTGGAAACTTGATGGCAATTCAGGTACAAATCCCGGAACAAATTTCCTTGGCACAACTGACCAAAATGCCTTGATGTTTAAAGTTAATAGTCAAAAAGCCGGACATATTGATTATCTTAATACCCAGGCTAATACGAGTCTGGGATATCAAAGTTTAAATTCAAATGCAGGCGGATTTGATAATACAGCAATGGGTTATCAGGCTCTTTTTTCCAATACCACAGCGAAAGAAAATACCGCTTATGGATCGAAATCACTTTTTTCAAACACAACAGGATTTTACAATACTGCTGTCGGGGTAAGAGCGCTATATTCGAATGTTGTGGGCTACTTTAATACAGCAATTGGAAACCAGGCGCTTTATTCCAACACGGGTTCACATAACACAAGCACCGGCTTTAACTCTATGTACTTTAACACCACCGGATCGCAGAATACAGCTAACGGACGTGGCGCATTGGCTGCAAACAGCATCGGATCAAATAATACTGCTATTGGCTTTTATGCGCTTACTTCAAATACCACAGGAAATTCAAGTGTAGCAATAGGGATTGCAGCTTTGTTTAAAAACACAAATATAAGCAGTTTAGTTGCAGTTGGCGATTGCACTTTGTATAATAATGTTTCAGGTTATGCCAATACTGCTGTAGGTTCCAATGCATTATTCGCCAATACAGAAGGTTTTGCCAATACTGCAGTTGGTTATCATGCGCTTCTTCAAAACACTTCAGGTAGTTGGAATGCAGCTTTTGGAAATCTTGCTTTACGCGATAATACGACAGGTCACGACAACACAGCGCTTGGCGATGAAGCACTTACATTCAATACCACAGGAAGTTTGAATACAGCTGCAGGTGAAGGAGCCCTTTTCAAAAATACAGTTGGAGAAGAAAACACTGCCAGTGGCGCATCAGCGTTATTGAATAATACGATTGGAAGTAGAAATAGTGCTCATGGAGCAAAGGCTCTATACTCGAATACAAGCGGTTACGGCAACTCTGCCGAAGGTTGGTCGGCGCTTTTTTCAAATACAACTGGAAGCAATAATACTGCAAACGGATTTAACGTATTGAGATATAATATAATAGGTGAAAGCAATACTGGCAGCGGTTCAAATTCATTGGCCTACAACACCAGTGGGAATTCAAATACCGCAAATGGTTACCTGGCGTTGTTAAGTAATACTATAGGAAACTACAACACTGCAACAGGAACCAATGCACTCGAATTAAACATCTCTGGCAATTATAATTCAGCCACAGGTTATGAGGCATTATTGCATAATGATACGGGTGAAGAAAATACTGCTGTCGGACGTGGGGCACTTTGGTCGAACTATACAGGAAATAATAACACTGGCGTTGGTACTTATGCAAATGTTTCAGCAGCTGATCTAAACAATGCCACAGCAATTGGATATGGAGCAATTGCTACTGCCAGTAATCAGGTTAGAATTGGAAATCAAGATGTTACTTCACTTTATTTTGGAACTTCCAACAATTTAGCAGTCACCTCCGATTCAGTTCCAAACATGTATTACGATTTTGCAACAGGTCAAATAATGAGAAGTACTGTTCAGGCTTCCGGCGGAAACGTAGGAAATGATTGGAAACTCGATGGAAATTCAGGGACAAATCCTGGTACAAATTTCCTCGGCACAACAGACCAAAAAGCCTTGATGTTTAAAGTTAATAATCAAAAAGCCGGGTATGTTGATTATGCTAATAACCAAGCAAATACCAGTCTGGGTTATCAAAGCTTAAATTCAAATGCTGGCGGATTTGATAATACAGCAATGGGTTATCAGGCTCTTTTTTCCAATACCACAGCGAAAGAAAATACCGCTTATGGATCGAAATCACTTTTTTCAAACACTACAGGATTTTACAATACCGCTGTCGGGGTAAGAGCACTTTATTCAAATGTTGTAGGATACTTTAATACTGCCATTGGAGATCAGGCACTTTATTCAAACTTAGGATCACATAATACAAGTACCGGTTTTAACTCAATGTACAATAATACTACCGGATCGCAGAATACAGCCAATGGGCGAGGTGCAATGGCCTCAAATAGCACCGGATCAAATAATACTGCGATGGGCTATTATGCACAAAACTCAAATACGACTGGTAATTCAAGTGTGGCAGTAGGTAACAGTGCGCTTTTTTCTAATTCATTAATAAGCAACTTAGTAGCTATAGGTGATTGTACACTCTATTACAATGAGACAGGTTTTGCAAATACAGCTGTTGGTTCTAAGGCACTTATGGCCAATAATCAAGGTTTTGCAAATACAGCTGTTGGCTACAACGCTCTTATTAGCAATACATCAGGCAATTGGAATACATCTATTGGGAACATTGCGCTACGTGATAATACCACAGGGAATGATAATACAGCCATTGGTGATGAAGTGTTAACTTTTAATACAACGGGAAATAAAAACTCAGGTTTGGGTGAAGGAGCTCTTTTTAAAAATACAATCGGAAACAACAATACCGCCAGCGGATACAGTGCGCTGGGCTCAAATATCTCAGGAATAGATAACACTGCAAATGGAACAGATGCTTTGAGAAATAATGAAACCGGAAATTCAAATGTAGCAATAGGTAATAGTGCTTTGTATAATAATACGCGTAATCACGGTATTGTTGCGATCGGAGATAAGGCATTGTATAATAATGGACTAGGTGCTAATCCAATTATTACCTCACAAGGGAGCCAAAATACTGCTGTTGGATCTAGTGCACTGTTTGCTAATACAATCGGCAGGTACAATACTGCAAATGGTTATGAGGCACTTTATTCAAATACATATGGAGAATACAATACCGCTATTGGTGTGCAGACTTTATTGAATAATACATCAGGTGATTATAATACTGCAGTCGGTTCGCATGCACTCAAAGCAAATACAGAAGGAGATTCAAATACCGCAATAGGTAATTCATCTTTGCTGTCAAATACTACAGGTGAAAGCAATACAGCCGCTGGAAAATTTGCATTATTGAGTAATACCTCAGGCATTCGCAATACAGCAGCTGGATCTAAATCGCTACAAAGTAATACTTCAGGAAGCTTTAATGCTGCTTTTGGCGAAAGTGCATTATACAACAACATTTCAGGACTTTACAATGCTGCTTTTGG
>Ga0351971_1005_pt1:0-20000 | contig 45240 bp, 31 predicted proteins | sample BONcelFGM3001F11_FD_206746 | JGI IMG/M metagenome (GOLD analysis project Ga0351971, IMG submission 206746) | Enriched cells from coal bed in the Powder River Basin, Montana, United States - BONCAT cells FGM rep2 HSBNCT.FGM.300.1.F11 ...
AATTAAAATATGAGCAGCAGACCCTGGAATATGAAAATATTAAGGCAGAGAAAGACGGCCTTCATATGCAGCTTACTGAATTTGAAAAAATTATACTTCAATTGACAGAACAGTATAAAGTCCTTGCAAATCAGACCTATGACAGGGATAAGAAGATAGAAAAACTTTCCGAAGAATCGAAACTCCTGGAACTGAAAATGAGTGAGAAAACAAAGGAATTTGAGGCAGAAAAAGAAAAACAATGGTGGGATAAACTTCTGGGGAATTAAAAACAACCCTCTTTCGAGGGCTGTTTTTATTTAATTATTTTTTAGAAACCGTCATCTTCTACTATGACAAGTTTTTTGTCTCCATTATCAACAATTACAACCTTATCATCTTTATCGTATAAAATCGGTATGCCATCTCCTCCGTCGAAGATATAGTAATTATCAGGTGTGGCAAAATAAAGAGGTTCTGTTCTGTGATCCAAATTTATATATGAAGGAGTTTCAACAAAATAATAAGGCCTGCTATTATCTTTTACTTTAAAATATCCGCAATTACCGGAAAAGAATAAAACTTCTTCTTTGTCAAAATCATGGACAGTATAACCGGCATGTTCGGCAGGAATAGCATATCTGCCGAGACTATTATCAGTTACTTCATAATTAATCTTCAGCGTAACCCTTAAATTACTTCCTTTGTTAACATAAACATAATATGAACCGGGAGCAAGAACTAATTTAGATAATGGTCCTGTCTGTACTGGAGTATTGGTATCCCAATAATGATAAACAACTGATCCCTTGCTGTTTACTATCTTCCAGTCCCACATATAAAAAGCCAGACCGTTTTTACCTGAAGCAACACTGAACTGAGCATTAAAATTTGTTGCTACAAAGCCTGAAGGAATTTTAATAGTCTGACTTTTAACAAAAGAAGGTGCTCCATTAGCCTGCGCAATAAATCCTATGACCAGTAAACTTACAAGAAGTGTTATACAAATGGTCCTCCTCATATTTTTCATCTTCCTTTCATACATCTTCTTTACTTTTTATTATAGATCTTTACCGAAACGAATTTTACGTAATTTCCTTCTGCTCACTCCTTTCAAGTTGGAAATTTTCATTATGAGAGTGTAACATCTTTTGTGTAAATTTGCCAGGAAATAAGGCAGACCTTTACGCAAAATTTATGACAGACTCGACAATAATTTATATATTATTGTAAATTTATTTTATTAATTTAATTTCGCTTTCCTTTATTATTTTCCCTCCAAAAAATTTATAAAATTTGGTAAAATTTTAGGCATAGCTAATAAATTAATTAACTATGCCTGAAATTTGTTTTTTCTGATTTTATTCTCTATGATTTTGCTTTTTGTAAGACACCTGTGACTATATTTTGAAAGCTTTCTACCCACTTATCAGTATTTGTAACAATCTTTCCTTCCAGATCCAGCAGGTCTTCTTCATTTCTGGCGTCAGTAAAAGATTTGAATAAGATCTCTTTTTCTCCTGAAAGACTTTTAAACTTATCCAGTAATTCTTTATTTTCACATAGATTTATAAATTTGTTCATAAGTTCAGATTGTCTGGTACTTAAACCTTCTATTTCTGATATGAGTTTTAGTCTTTCTCCTTCAATCTTCTGTAAATCCCAGAGGAGGGTTTCATTTCTGGAAGATATTTCTTTTAATTCTCCCAGCATTTTTAGCATTTCATCTTTTGTCAAGAAAGTCACCTCTTTTTTTGAAAAAAAAATAATGGAGCTGAGGGGAGTCGAACCCCTGACCTCTTGCATGCCATGCAAGCGCTCTTCCAACTGTGCTACAGCCCCATAGATTAGTATAATAACATTATTAAATTATATTGTCAAGATTAAAATTAGGTTTCAGGTTTCAGGTTTTGGGTTATGAAGCTTAAAAACCCAAAACCCAAAACCCAAAACCCATAACCTAATTAACATCATCACTCAATAAAGATTTTAATCTTTTTGTCATCACCCTGCTACCCATGAATGATTTACCAATACCCTGAATTTCCTGCTTTAACTGACTGTTATAATTCCTGAGATTATTGAGTTCACTGTTTAATTTTTCCAGTTCCTTGTTTAATTTATTTATCTGTTCCGATGCTATTTCAAATTGTTCTTTAAATCCCATGGCAATATCCAGCTCTTCTTTGTATGTATTGCAGGATTCCTTCATTTCTTCTAATTCTTTAACTGTATTATTAAGTTCTGTAACAGTATTATTTATATTATCCAGTCTTTCTGCCGTTTCTTCCAGGGTTTTCAATGTGTTTATTACTGATAGTTCTTCTTCTATTTCTTCTCCCTTCATAACTGTCAGTAATTCTTCAATACGGGTAAGGTTCAGACTGTTTTTGTCCGGAAGAGCAGTCATAGCTTCAGAGATAAACGTTATTACATCTTTAAAATAATCTACTTTTTTCTGTAATTTATAAATATCTTTATTTAATTTGAACTGCATGTTCAAATTTGTATTATATAAATTGGTCTTACTTTCCAGTTCATGTTCGAGTATTTCCAATCTTTCCTTTAGCTCAGTCAGACTTTCTTCATTTTCCGGCAAAATGGATGTTTTAGATGTTTCCACCTGTTTTTGTAAATCTTTTATTATAGAATCTTTTTCTTCAATAAGAGAAGATATTTTTTCTATTTCATTTTTTTGATTTCTACCTGTATCTTCAAGTTCAAGTTTTATCTTTTCAAGTTTTGAAAGTTTGTCTTCTACTTCAAGAAGATGGTGCTCTTTTTCTTTAATTTTTAATTCATATTCTCTTTCCGATTGCTCATCAGTTATTGCGGCAGGAATTTCCTTTTCGGGAAGAGATGTTTTTTCTGCTTTTAACTCTTCTGTTTCCTGGTTTCTGGCCGAGATTTCGTCATCCTGTTCTGTTATTCTCTGTTCCTGAAGGTTTATCCTGTCTTCCTGTTCCGTAATTTTCTGTAACTGTTCCTCTATTTCTTTATTCTTTTCTTCGAGAGACGTTTCCTGTTCCTTCAGCTTTTCTCTGTATTCTTCGAGAGACTTTTCCTGTTCCTCCAGCTTTTCTCTGTATTCTTCGAGAGACTTTTCCTGTTCCTCCAGCTTTTTCTTATGTTCTTCTATAGTTATATTCTGTTTTTCTAATGTCCTGTTAAATTCATCTATTTTGCCCTGCTGTTCATTAAATCTGTCTTCATCTATATCTGTTTTCTTTTTTTCTTCTTCTGTTTCTTTTTTTACTGTTTCTATCTGTTTTAAAAGTTCTTTTTTCTCTTTTTCAAGAGTGGAAGTGATTTTATCCATTTCCAGGAGGGCTTTTTCCAGTTCTTTTTTCTCTTTTTCCAGTTGAATAAAAAGTTTCTTTTTATTCAGGAACAATTCCTGCATAGAAAGAAGTTTTTTCTTTAATTGCTTAATTTCAATAGATGAGCCTTCTATGGAAGATTTTTGGGTATTTTCCATCTCCTGTTTCATTTCTCTTAATTTATTTTCAAGTTCTTCAACATTACCGTTAAGACTGCTAATCTGTTGAACCCTTATCTCGGCAAGTTTTTCAAAAGCAGTCATTTTTGCCAGAGCATCTTCTGCCTCATGTTTTTTTGTTTCTAAAATTTTTTCTTTTACCTGTAATAATTCTTCCAGTTCCTTTACTCTTTCTTCTCTGGCTTTAAGGTTCTTTTTCAGTGTTTTTTCATTTTCATCCAGAGATGAAGTGTCTATAGACACTTTGTTTTTTACGTCAGAAGATAGTTCTTTAGTCAGATTTATAAATCCTAAAATTAAAAATTTATTAAATTTATTATCATCAAAAGTCCAGAAGTCTTTATTACCTGGCTGACAGAAAGGCAGTTTGTTCAAAATAATAGATACAAGTTCTTTACTTACAGGGCATATGGCATTGATTTCATCATAAATACTGTCAAAATGAACTTCTACTTCCTGAAAAGCTCTTGCTACCTGTAAAACCAGATTTGTAAGTGACAGGGGAGATTTTTTATAAAATGTCTTTAAATTTTGAAACTGTTTTAATCTCCAGCTTTCATTTGGATAGGGATTTTTTTCATTACGTGTAAAAAATCTGTAAACCTTATTTGCCTGATCCATAGGTATAACAAGTATGACATCACCCTTGAAGAGAGACATTTCTTTGAACCAGTCTTCAAGGCCTCTCAGATATCCTGTTCTGTTATTTATATAGGCAGTATATTCTTTAAGCCTTCCACAGACCTTTATCTCAATTATCATAGGATGATCAGGAAAATAATGTCTCATAGAGGGCAGTATTTTCATACAGCCTCCAGTTATGTCCGTATCAAACAGAGAGTAACGTACAGGAGCAGGTTTACATACCAGAAGTTTCTGACTTTCTTTCATTTCATTTACTTCTTCTACATCACGGAGAATACTATCCATAACAAGAGCCAGTTCAACTATAGAAGCTGGTTCTGAAGGAGGGGTCGGTTCCGGCATTTCCTGAGGTTTTCTGAAAACTTTTTTGTTAATTTCTTTTCTGAGATTCCATAGATCTTTATCTACAAGCAAAAATCTTTCTTCCTGATGCAGTCTGTAGGTGAGACAGTCTTTGAAAAGTTTATCGTCATTTTTTTTCAGGTACCCTGCTATATTATCAAGTGTAACAGAATTCTTTGAATTGGTAATAAAAAATTCAACCTTATCTATATCTTTATCAGAAACAAGATTTTTATCAGGAATTAATTCAGATAGGTACCAGTAGTAATCACTGAAACCTGTAAATCTTTTATCACTTTCAAGTTTTCCCTGCAGTTGCTGTTCTATCAATCTTATATTGATTTCTTCTTCTCTTTTTTTAAAGACATAATTGACCAGATAATCAAAAAAAACAGGTCCTTTTTCTTTGATTAATGAATATATGTCATCTATATCTTCACCGGTTATGCTTTTGCTTGAAAAATCAGAACTCATTTTCTATCTATGTCTCCTTAATATAGCAATTTTTTAATCAAAAATCTGAACCTACATATTCAAAATTTGTAATCTCTATTTATAATAAAATATTATATCTTTTATTTTCTAGTTCGACGTCTTACTTTCCTTTGAATTTTAAATAAAATTTTGATATTTGAATATGTAATTCTCATATAAGCTGACAGATGATAGATGAAAGACTATTTAAAACCATAGATAAATCCGTCAGATGTTCCTAGAATCAATAAACCATCAGAAATAGCAGGTGATGAAGAAAAGGCTATTCCACTATCAATACAGGAAATTATCTGTCCAGTTTTTCCGTCTAAAATAAAAAGTCTGGTTTTCTCAGCATAGAAGTAAAGTATGCCTCCTGATATGGCAGGCGAGGTTTGAAAGGCGTCATTAACTTTATAATTCCACAGTGGTTTGCCTGTTGCTGTATCTATTGCAATCATATGTCCGCTATGAGTGCCTATATAAACTATACCGTCAGATACAACAGGAGTGGACGTTATAGTGGATGAGGTGTTCAGGCCCCATACAGGTTCTCCGCTATTAATATCAATAGAGTAAAGGTGACCGTCATAGGATCCTATAAAAACCTTACCCTGGTAAATACATGGAGACGAAGATATACTGTATCCTGTTTTGAATTTCCATTTTAATTCTCCGCTGTCTGTGGCAAGAGCATAAATATGACTGTCAAGGGAACCGAAATATACGATGTTTTCGAATACAACAGGTGAGGACATAACAGTGCCTCCTGCATTGAATTTCCATATAAGTCTTCCCCCATTTACATCTATGGCATAAAAATAAGAATCATAAGAACCAGTAAAAACAGCTTCTCCTGCCATGGCAGGTGTGCCTGTTATGAGTCCGTCAGTTTTATATTTCCATTTGAGACATATGGCATTTATATCAATTGAATAGAGGTTACAGTCCATGCATCCCACATAAAGGGTACCTTCATATATAATAGGAGATGAAGCAAGCTGACCTCTGACTTTATATTCCCACAGGCATGACCCGTCATTTGTATTGATAGCATATATGTAATTATCATAGGCTGCCACATAGACCATATTATTAACAATTGCCGGACTGGAAATAGCTCCTCTACCTGCCTTGTATTTCCATCTGAAACGTGGTATACCCTTGAGTGGTTCTCCCTGGGAACCAGTCCTTTCTGTATTGCCTCCGAGCATAGTCCAGCTTGCTTTTTTTACAAAGGTTTTGGCCAGTCTTTGATAAACAACACCAAGAGCACCTTTCATTTCCGTAGCAGAACTGAATCTATTTGCCATATCTTTTTGAAGTGCCTTGTTTACAACTGCCTCTATTTCTTTTGAAAGATCTGTCCTTGTACCTGATAAAGGTGGATAGGAAAATTGAACATTGTAAATGGCCGGATCTGTTCCGCTCAGAAGATAATGCATTATTACTCCGAGACCATATATGTCTGATCTTGGTTCTATTATACCTTCATACTGTTCCGGCGGAGAAAATCCTGCTATATATATAGGGGCTTTCTCCGGTTCTGGAATGAGTATACGGGAAATACCGAAATCAATTAAAACAAGACGGCCTGTATCTCTTGAGAACATTATATTGGTTGGTTGAAGGGTTCCGCATAAAATATCATTACTATGGAGATATTCCAGTGCCTCACATATACGGAAACTTACCTCTATAACCTGTTTTTCACTGAAAGGCATTTTTGTTTTAAGGAGATAGGTCTGCAATATTTCATCTAAATATTCTCCTACAATAAATTCCATTATAAGATACAGACAGCCTTTTTCGGAAAAACAATCAGTAACCTTACAGAGACATGGATGGTTTAACTGCATAAATTTCTGCCCCTGAGAAATAAAACGTTCTATTATTTCATCTTTTTCCTGACGGGATGTGGCAGAAATTATCATTTCTTTTGCTACCAGAATTTTATCATTATCCTGAGTATCGGCGATAGTGTATTTGGCATACCTGTCTCCTGTTCCGTCAATACGGAGTATATCCATCATACGATATCTATTTTGCAAGAGTATTTCATTATCACCCATATTTTTTCTTCCTTATAAGAATGGAAATTAATTAATTGTCTCAGGTTTTGGGTTTTGGGTTTTGGGTTTTAGGTTTTTAAGCTTCTTAACCCAACCCCCAAAACCCATCACCCAACACCCTCATATTTTGAACTCATTCCTTATTTATAAATTCTCTCTTTATTAAATCTTTAGAATATGAAAATTCATAATCTGCAATCATAACAGTATCTCCATCTTTTATCCCTTTTTTTTCAAGAGCTTCTATTACACCACTGCGATAGAGATATTTCTGTAAATATCTTAAACATTCTTCATTATCGACATAGGTCATAAAAACCTTCTTTTCTATCATATCTCCGCTTACAATATATCTGTTATCTATTATTTCAATAGATAATTCTCTTGTTATTTTTTTGGGAAGAAAAATGTTCTTAATCTCATCTTCTTTAATTTCATCTTTTATTCCATCTATTTTCTGCAGCAATATTTCTGTTACTCTTTTTAGAAGCCCTGAGAGCCCTTCTCCTGTAGCAGCAGAGATTGGATAAAAATTTACTCCTATTTTTTTACATTCCTCTTCTACTTTATCCTTTATTTCTCTTGCACATGGTAAATCTATTTTATTTCCTGCCACTATTTGTGGTAATTCTGCGAGCATGGAATTATAAAGACTTAATTCTTTATTTATTAAATAATAATGTTCAAGAGGTTTATCTTCTTTTATATCTGAAAGAGACAGTACATGAATAAGTAATTTTGTTCTCTCTATATGTCTTAGAAATTGATATCCAAGACCTGTACCTTTATGAGCACCTTCTATAAGTCCTGGAATATCTGCAAATACTGCTGTTCTATCTTCAGCTAATTTTACTACCCCCAGATTTGGGGAAAGAGTTGTAAAAGGGTAATCGGCAATTTTAGGTTTTGCTGCAGAAACTCTGGATATAAGGGTAGATTTACCTGCATTGGGATAACCTATAATAGCTGCATCTGCCAGGAGTTTCAGTTCCAGCTTAAGAGTTCTTTCTTCTCCCATTTCTCCTCTCTCAGCTCTTCTGGGTGCCTGGTTGGTAGAAGTAGGGAAACGGGCATTACCTCTACCGCCTCTGCCTCCACGGACTAAGAGCAATCTCTGTCTTCTATCGGTAAGATCACATAATATTTCATTACTCTCAGGATCTTTTATGATTGTGCCGGGAGGCACTTTGATATATAAATCATCGGCACTTTTTCCTGTCTGATTTTTTTTATATCCTGCTTTTCCTGATACAGCATGAAAATGATTTTTATACTTGAATGAAAGGAGGGTATTCAGGTTTGTATCTACGGTAAGATATACGTTTCCTCCTCTTCCTCCGTCACCGCCGCTCGGTCCTCCATAGGGAATATATTTTTCCTTGCGAAATGCTACTACACCGCATCCACCGTCTCCACCTCTGACATAAATAGTCGCTTCATCAATAAACACAGAATATTCCTTTCCTTAATAAATTAAAAACCGAAAGTACTATGTAAATTTGCAACTTTCGGTTCTTAATTTTTATAAACTGTTAGAATCTTATACTGCAACAGGTTGAACGTTTATAAGTTTGTTATGTTTCCCTCTTTTTTCAAAAGAAACATGTCCTTCAACGACAGAAAATATAGTGTAATCTCTGCCCATCATAACATGACTGCCTGGCTTGAATTCGCTTCCACGCTGACGTATTATGATTTCTCCCGGTTTAACATGCTGGCCCCCAAATTTTTTTATACCAAGACGTTTGGACTCACTGTCTCTGCCGTTACGAGTACTTCCAAGCCCCTTTTTATGAGCAAATAACTGTAGATCTAAAGTAATCATATCTACAAGTAGCCTTTGTACCGCTACTTTCACCTCCTAAATTCAGTGCTTTATGTTAATAGAAACACTTTCAATTCCATACATCGTGATATTATAGCATAGTAGTTATACAAATGCAATGGACATAAGATTAAATTTTTGTATGGACAAAAAAGGTGATATAAATTATAATTGAAATGTGACGCGTCACGCGTGACGCGTGACGCGTGGTTATTGACCCGGTATAATAATTATAGAATTGTTTTTAATAAGTCAGACAGATAATTTAAGAGTATAGGAATTTTCATTTTTTAAGGGTTAAGGGTTATGGGTTTAGGGTGTTGGGTGTTGGGTTAAAAAGATTAACAACCCAAAACCCAACACCTAAAACCCAACACCCATAATTTATCCTTTGCAGTCAGTAATATTTTACGCGTAACGCGTTACGCGTAACGCGTTACGATTTTAGGGAGTTATTATGGAGCAAACAGTTTCTTCCTCAGATTATTCTTCCTTAGATTATTCTTCCTTAGATTATATTGGCCAGAGCCTTGAAGAATTATTACATAAAGTTAAACTTTATAAACCTGATGCCAGTCTGGAGTTTATAGAAAAAGCCCTTCGCTTTGCAGCATCTGCTCATGAAGGTCAAAACCGTGCATCGGGAGAGCCTTATATTTTGCATCCCCTTGGAGTGGCTTTTATTTTATCTGAAGATCTAAAACTGGACGAGCCTTCCATTGTGGCAGCTCTCCTTCATGATGTTCTGGAAGATACTGATGTAACCTATGAAGAAATGCTTTCCATATTCGGAGAAGAAGTGGTCAATCTCGTAGATGGTGTTACAAAACTTACAAAAATAAGTGACAGTACCTCTCCAAATTTGAAGGGACTGACAAAAGAAGAAAGACAGGCAGAAAATTTACGTAAAATATTCCTTGCCATGGCAAAAGATTTAAGGGTTATTTTCATAAAACTGGCAGACAGGCTTCATAATATGAGAACCCTTTCATCTCTCACTCTTAATAAACAGAGATCCATATCTATGGAAACTATAGAAATTTTTGCCCCTATGGCAAACAGACTCGGTATATGGCATATAAAAAAAGAACTTGAAGATCTGTCATTTAAATATCTTCAGCCTGAAATTTATTCTTCCCTTGTGAAAGAAATAGACGAAAAACGTGCCAGAAGCAGCAAGATCTTTAAAGAAGCTACAGATCTTTTAAATAAAGAATTAATGCATAATGAGATAAAAGCTAATATTGAAACAAGGTTTAAACATTATTACGGTATATATCAGAAAATGCTGAATAAAAAAAAGGGACTCGATGAGATTTATGACTTTACGGCTTTAAGGGTTGTTGTTCCCACTGTGAGTAACTGTTACGGTGTTCTCGGCATAGTCCACAGTATATGGGTGCCGTTGCCTGATAGAATTAAAGACTATATAGCCAATCCAAAAGCCAATGGTTATCAGTCGTTACATACAACAGTCTTTGGCCCTTCAGGGGATCTTATGGAAGTGCAGATAAGAACATGGCAGATGCACAGAATAGGAGAGTTTGGAATTGCCGCTCACTGGCAGTATAAAGAGGGATGGAAGCAGGACAGAAAATTTCAAAAACAGATAACTCCTTTTATACAGCAGCTTATAGACTGGCAGGCAGATTTAAAAGATGCAAAAGAATTTATTCAATCCCTTAAAATGGATTTTTTGAATAACCAGGTTTTTGTTTTTACTCCCGGAGGAGATCTTCTGGATTTACCGGCAGACTCCACACCTATTGATTTTGCCTATAGAATTCATACGGAAGTAGGTAATAAATGTATCGGTGCCAAGGTAAATAATAAAATAGTTACACTTAATTACAGACTTAAAAATGGAGATATAGTTGAAATAATAACTTCAAATGTGAGCGGAGGCCCGAGTAGAGACTGGATGAATATATGCACTACAAGCAGTGCGAAGAATAAAATCAGGAACTGGTTTAAAAAAGAAAAAAAAGAGGAGAATATTTTAAGAGGTAAGGATATAACAGACAGGGAAATAAGAAAACTAAGAAGAATATGGAGAGGATTTTCCAAAAAAGACCTTTTCGAAAGGGTGATGAAGAGATATCCTTTTTACAGTTCTGAGGAAGAATTCCTTGCTGCCATTGGCTATGGTGATATACCGGTAATACAGATAAATAAAATTTTAAAAGAAGAACTTGATAATATTACAGGAAAAAGTGAAGAGAAAAAATCCGAACAGGCAGGTAAGGAAATTGCGGAACAGAAAGAAAAAATTGATCTTTCCTATGATGGTGAAAATTTTATTCAGGTGAAAGATATAAAAAATCTCGTAATAAGAGTTGCCCGGTGCTGTAATCCTCTTCCAGGTGAGAATATAATAGGTTATATTACCCAGGGCAGAGGCGTAAGTGTTCACAGAAAGACTTGCCGTAATTTTAATTTTTTCTCAAAACACTCGGATCGTCTTATAGAAGTTAACTGGTCAATTAAAAAACAGAAAAATGTTTATCCTGTACAATTACTTATCAATGGATGGGACAGACCCGGTCTTCTGAATGATGTAACTGCATTACTTAAAGAAGAAATGATAAATTCCAGATCTATAAATGCTTATACAGAAGGAGCAGGAGAAGCAGTAGTTAAGATGGTTATAGAGGTAAAGGATATACAGCAGCTTAACGGTTTTATTAAAAAAATAAAAAGCATAAACGGTATAACACTTGTTAAGAGGATTTTTCAGGAGAAAAATTAGTGAAAAGTGAGTAGTGAGAAGTGAAAAGTTAAGGGTGAAGAGTGATTGGTATCACGCATCACGCATTACGCACAATGGCATTAAGATAAGAAATATATAGCAAATTGGCTGCCTGGTGCTCTGGAGAAAAAATATCACGGCGGCACAAGTGTATTTAATTGATTACAGTGTAAAGTAGCATGATGTAAGATCTAACAGATATAAATGTTACAGTTTAGATTTTTTCGGAGGAGCGCCAGGCAGCCAATTTAGAGGGTTATAACGTTAACTTAATGACATTGCGCATTACGCATTACGCATTACGCATCACACATCAAAGGAGCTTTATGAGAGCTATAGTTCAGAGAGTGAAAGAAGCAGAAGTTCTTGTTGAAGAGAATGGAGTAGAAGTAACAACCGGTAAGATAGGGAAGGGTATTATGGTACTCTTCGGTGTTGGGAAAAATGATTCTTCTAAAGATGTTGAATGGATGGCGGAAAAAATTGCCAATTTAAGAATTTTTCCTGATGAAGAAGATAAAATGAACCTGTCTGTCCTGGATATAAATGGAGAAGCTCTTGTAGTATCACAGTTTACCCTTTACGGAGACTGCCGTAAAGGAAGACGGCCAGGTTATTCCGATGCAGCACCTCCTGAGTATGCAGTGAAATTATATAAAGATTTTATAGAAGCTCTTAAAGAAAAGGGTCTTTCAGTAGCAGAAGGAATATTTCAGGCTTCTATGCTTGTAAAGATATATAATGACGGGCCTGTTACTCTTATTGTTGACAGTCAAAAAGGGCAGGTTTGAAACCTGCCCTTAATGGAGATGAGCGGAGTCGAACCGCCGACCTCTTCCTTGCGAAGGAAGCGCTCTACCATCTAAGCTACATCCCCTTTAACGTTTCATTATAATTTAAAGTTCATATGAAGTCAAGATTAGACTATTTATGGTTTATTGCCGGATATTATAACAATCCATAAGTAATCCCCACGTCACGCGTCACGCGTTACTCGTTACGAATAATACTATTGCTATTAACAGATTTTTTTGCTATAATAAATGAAAATTGGTAAGTAGTATATATAAAATCCCTGTGTGTATTCTATGAGAGGAGAGAATGAAGGTTTTTTTAGTTTATAGTAAAGTTGTGCAGAGAACACGCTGATAAACTTGGAAATTTTCTTTAGAAAAATTTATGACAGATAGCAAGTTATTATGGTTTTTTACGGGAGGCATTTGTGCATTGTCTCTGGTTATTATCTGGAATTCATATAAGGGAGCTTCTAAGACTACTAAAAAGAAGCTTGAAGAGCCTACTTATCGTAAGGTAAAAGATTTAATTTCCGAAGCAGATGAGTTACTGGATATATTAAGAGAAATGGACAAAATAAAATAGTTATTTATCATTTTATCAACAAAAAAATAAAGGCCACTTAAGTGGCCTTTATTTTTTCAGTAAATATTATTTTCCTTTAATCCTCTCAAGTTCTTTTGCAATATTCTGGGCATAATTCTCATTTCCCTGTTCTTCTGCCAGTGTGAGGGCAATTTCGAGATGTTTTACAGATTCTTCCGTGTTATCCTGCTTCTCATAGAGAAGTCCCAGGTTTCCATAGGCCTGAATTAATTTTTGATCCAGTTCTATTGCTTTTTTATAGGAAGAAATAGCTTCATCCAGTTTGTTCAGATCTGTATAGCTCAAACCAAGATTGAAATGGGCCTCTGCATAATCAGGGTTGATTTCAAGAGCTTTGAGCCATTCTTCTATGGCATCTTCTGTCTGACCTTTTCTTGCATAAACTATACCAAGATTATTGTGGGCATACATATCCTGAGGATCTATTTCTATAGCTTTTTTATATTCTTCTGCTGCCAGATCCAGTTTATCCAGATAGGTATAGGCAAGTCCAAGATTATTATGGGCATAGGCATCATTTTCATTGATTTCTATGGCTTTTTTGTATTCTTCAATAGCAAGTTCCAGTTTTCCCTGGTAGGTGTAAGCAAGACCAAGATTGTTATGGGCATATATGTCATCAGGATCTATTTCTATGGCTTTCTTATATTCTTCTACGGCAAGTTCCAGTTTGCCGGAACGGGCATAGGCTATACCAAGATTATTATGGGCATATACGTCACTTGGTTCAATTTCCAGTGCCTGTTTGAACTGTTCTATTGCTTCATCTATTCTGTTCTGACATGTATAGGCAAAACCTAAATTGTTATGGGCATATACATCTTTCAGGTTGATTTCCAGTGCCTTTTTATAACATTCTATTGCCAGATCGAGTTTACCTGCTCTTGAATAGGCTATACCAAGATTATTATGGGCATAAAGATCACTCGGTGCTATTTCTATGGCTTTTTTAAATTCTTTAATAGCGAGACCAAGTTTATTGATTTTTACATAGGCTCTTCCAAGATTATTATGGACATATACATCATTGGGATTCATTTTGAGAGCAGTCTTATACTCCTGTATTGCCTGTTCAATATCACCGATTCTCGCATAGGCTATACCGAGATTATTATGGGCATATACATCAGTGCTATCAATTTCTATGGCTGTTTTGAACTGCTGTATTGCTTCATCTATCCTGCCTTTTCTCGCATAGGCCCTTCCCAGATTATTCCTGGCATATACATCATTGGGATCAAGGTCTACTGCTTTTTCATATTCTGCCATAGCTTCTTCCAGTTTTCCAAGACTGTCGTAAGCTCTTCCCAGGTTGTTGTGGGCATATACATCTGAACTATCAAGTTCCAGTGCTTTGCTGTAGTATTCTGTAGCCTTTTCCGTCTGTCCCAGTCTTGCATAGACAAGGCCAAGATTGTTATGGGCATATACATCTGTAGGATTTAATTCAATAGCTTTAAGATAACCTTCAATAGCTTTGTCATAATTACCTGATCTTGCATAAACAAGTCCAAGATTATAATATACCTGGGCATAATCAGGATTTATCTCAATGGCTTTTTTCCACTGTTCTATAGCTTCTTCCAGTTTACCTTCTCTTGCATAAACAAGTCCAAGATTATTATAGGAGAAGGGATCATTCGGATCTATATTGATAACTTCTTTGTAATGTTTTATAGCAAGATCCGATTTGCCCTGATAAAGATAAATTACTCCAAGCATATAATGGGCCTGAGAGTATTTCTCGTCTATTGAAATAGCTTTTTTCCATTCTTTTATAGCAAGTCCTATCTCTCCAATTTGAGCATAGGTATTACCAAGATGATAATGGCTTTCTACTGAATTTCCATCTATGTCAAGAGCTTCCTGAAGTTTTTTCCTTGATTCTTCTATTTGCCCTCTCTGTAGATGTATTTGCCCTGTGTAACATAAGGCAGTAACATTTTTTTCGTCAAGACTGAGAGTCAGTTCCATCTCTCTTTCAGACAGATCATATCTGCCTTCATTAAAATAGGCAATACCCAGTTTACAATGGGCATTGGAATCGTTAGGATTTTTTTCAGCTTCTAACTGTAAATCCAGTGTTCCTTCCTGAGAGTTATTCTCTTCTTTCATAAACTTAACTTATAGCACTCCACTCGGAACTGCTATAATGTCCCCCTTTCTGATATTACATCTATTATGAAAAAATTATTATCAAACTATTTAATCGATATACAATACAAAATGATTTATACTATTCGCTTTTATCCAATCTAAATCCTTCTATAGAAATTAATGTTTTTTCTTTTACGGAAATTATTTGGAAATCTATATCAGAATATTGCAGGTTTTATACAATATATTTATATTTTATATAATGAAGAATTAAAATTAAAGAATTATATGAAAAGTTAACATTTTTTTAACAACTAATTACTTGGATAAAAACTATTTTTATGTTATCATGTCGAAAATATAGAGAGAAAAAATAAATTTTATTAAAAAACGAGAGGGAGAAAATAAATTTTATTAAAAAGAGAGAGGGAGAAAATAAATTTTATTTTATAATTAGGATTGGTGATTATGTCAGATAAACTCTGTTCTCAGTTATGTAGTATGTTATCAGATGATGAGAAAATACTTCCTGTCATAGTTCAGGTTAATGACAATTTAATGGAAGAAGATGAAAAATTCATCATTCAGGCAGGAGGTACCATTAAAAGTAAATTATCTATTATAAATTCCTATGGTACAGAATTGACTGCACGATCAATAAAAGATTTAACAGCCAATCCAAGGATAAAAAAGATTTATTATGACGGTGAAATTCAGGCAATTTGAAAAATGAAAAAAATATAAACAATTTTTTTAAAAAATATTTAAGGAGGATGCACTGTTGAATACCAGAATTTCAGGTGATAATTTTTTAAACACCCGTAATGTCTCCCAGTTGAATAGAAGAAAAGATATTCCTTCTACCTCTCTTCCATCTGCCCCTGTTTCTAATGATAAGTTTGATTTTAATCTTGAAAATTACCTTGATGCCCAGGGATTTAAAGTTAATGAGGATGGTTTAAGTCCTGTTATTATAGAAGGAAAAGAACCGGAAGAAGTTGCAAAGAAAAAAGAAGAGATAATCGCTCAGGGCGGTCATATTGATGCTGATCTGCCAATAATCGGAGGCTTTTCTGCAGAAATACCTCCAAAGGAAATACTCAAGATAGCCAGAAAAGGCACACTTGCCATTATACCTGACGGTGATATGCATGCCTATTTAGATGTTGCATCTTCTGTTGTTGGTGCCACTGCAATCAATAATAAAGGTTTTACAGGTAAAGGTGTTACTGTGGCAGTTATAGATACAGGCATTGCCCCTCATAAAGATCTTTCCGATCAGAAGACAGGGCAGAGCAGAATAATAGGATTTAAAGATTTTGTAAACGGAAAAACAGAACCTTATGATGATAATGGTCATGGCAGCCATTGTGCCGGTGATGTGGGAGCCAATGGAGCAAGTTCTTCCGGGAAAAATGTCGGTCCTGCTCCCGATGCGTCTCTCGTTGGAGTGAAAGTTCTGAGTGGTTCCGGAAGCGGCAGTTTTTCCAATATTATTCAGGGTATTCAGTGGGTTGTTGAAAATAAAGATAAATTTAATCCTCCCATAAAGGTTGTGAGTATGTCTCTCGGTGGAACAGCTACAAGGCCTTCTGATGATGACCCTGTATGTCAGGCAGTTGAAGCAGCAAAAAATAAAGGACTTGTTGTTCTTATAGCTGCAGGAAACTCCGGGCCTACTGAAAAAACTATAGGTTCTCCCGGTATAGAACCTTCTATAATTACTATAGGTGCTTTTGATGACAGGGGAACTGTCGATAGAAAAGATGATAAGATTGCCTATTTTTCAAGCAGGGGCCCTACTATTGACAATGAAGTCAAGCCTGATCTTGTAAGCCCTGGATATAATATAACATCCCTGAAACCAGGCGGCGGTTATACTACTATGTCCGGTACTTCTATGGCTACACCTGTAGCCGCAGGTCTGGTGGCTGCCATACTTGAAGCAAATCCTTCTTTAACACCAGATGGGATAAAAGAGATTTTAATGAGTACTGCTGAAAACAGGGGACTGGATCCAAATATTCAGGGTGCAGGTTACATAGATGGTGAAAAAGCCATTGCGAAGGCTCTGAAAATGGCGCAAAATGGTGGTTTTTAAAATTAAAAAAAATATTTTAAAAAACTATTGACTTCGTTAATTACTTTTGATATACTGACTAAGCTCTCAGACAGAGAAAACAAAAAAACAGGCTCTGGACGGGAGAAAAAGACCGAAAAATAATGGACCTTGAAAACTAAATAGCATACAAGAGATTGAAGTTTGCAAGATAACTTCAAAGGGCTCTCAATAAAGATTGAGTTAAGTAGATTAAAGAGCTAAGCAAAGTTTAAGTCAGTTAAACTATCTCATAAGAGATTTAAATAAAGTCTTATTATGGAGAGTTTGATCCTGGCTCAGGACTAACGCTGGCGGCGTGCCTAACACATGCAAGTCGTGCGGGACACAGTGTAGCAATATGTTGTGTCTAGCGGCAGACGGGTGAGTAACGCGTAAACAACCTGCCCTGTCACTGGGGATAAGCTACCGAAAGGGAGTGTAATACCGAATGAGTCTCGATGCCGGAGGGTATTGAGATAAAAGGCTGCAAGGCCGTGATAGGAGGGGTTTGCGTCCCATTAGCTAGTTGGTGGGGTAACGGCCTACCAAGGCGACGATGGGTAGCTGGTCTGAGAGGATGGTCAGCCACACTGGAACTGGGACACGGTCCAGACTCCTACGGGAGGCAGCAGTGAGGAATATTGCGCAATGGCCGAAAGGCTGACGCAGCGACGCCGCGTGGGGGATGACGGCCTTCGGGTTGTAAACCCCTGTCAGTGGGGAAGAAAAAAATGACTGTACCCACAGAGGAAGCCCCGGCTAACTACGTGCCAGCAGCCGCGGTAAGACGTAGGGGGCGAGCGTTGTTCGGAATTACTGGGCGTAAAGAGCTCGTAGGCTGGAAATTAAGTCTTTGAATAAATCTCCCGGCTTAACCGGGAACAATTTAGAGATACTGATTTTCTTGAGAACAGGAGAGGGGAATGGAATTCCTAGTGTAGCGGTGAAATGCGTAGATATTAGGAGGAACACCAGTGGCGAAGGCGGTTCTCTGGCCTGTTTCTGACGCTGAGGAGCGAAAGCTGGGGGAGCGAACGGGATTAGATACCCCGGTAGTCCCAGCTGTAAACGATGGATACTAGGTGTAGGAGGTATCGACCCCTTCTGTGCCGCAGTTAACACAATAAGTATCCCGCCTGGGGAGTACGGCCGCAAGGCTAAAACTCAAAGGAATTGACGGGGGCCCGCACAAGCGGTGGAGCATGTGGTTTAATTCGACGCAACGCGAAGAACCTTACCTGGACTTGACATCCCTTGACCGCCTATGAAAGTAGGTTTTCTGTGTAGCAATACATAGACAAGGAGACAGGTGCTGCATGGCTGTCGTCAGCTCGTGTCGTGAGATGTTGGGTTAAGTCCCGCAACGAGCGCAACCCTTGTCCTTAGTTACCAGCACGTAAAGGTGGGGACTCTAGGGAGACTGCCGGTAAGAAGCCGGAGGAAGGTGGGGATGACGTCAAGTCAGCATGGCCCTTACGTCCAGGGCGACACACGTGCTACAATGGACCTTACAGAGGGTAGCAATACAGTGATGTGGAGCCAATCCCCAAAATGGTCCTCAGTTCGGATCGGAGGCTGCAACCCGCCTCCGTGAAGCCGGAATCGCTAGTAAACGCAGATCAGCCATGCTGCGTTGAATACGTTCCCGGGCCTTGTACACACCGCCCGTCACGTCACCCGAGTCTGTTGCACCCGAAGTCGTTGTTCTAACCTGCAAAGGAAGAAGATGCCTAAGGTGTGGCCGGTAAGGGGGACGAAGTCGTAACAAGGTAGCCGTATCGGAAGGTGCGGCTGGATCACCTCCTTTCTAAGGAGTAATTACCGTAAGAGCGGCAGAAGTCGAATTAATTTTTGACGTAGGCATAAGCTATTACAAAAAGGTAATCATTCCAGGTCGGTATTGATAACCCTGTATAAAGTGGATGAAAGTCTGCTGAGTACTCTTGAGTATGCTGTTTAGTTTTGAGGGTCTAAGTACCCTTTTTTAATGTTCTTTGAAAATTGAATGTAGTATCACGAAGAAATGCAAATTTCTTATTGTGCTGAGTGAAGTGTTGAATTAAGCTAATAAGAGCACAGGATGGATGCCTTGGCGTCAGAAGTCGAAGAAGGACGTGGCAGACTGCGAAAAGCTCCGGGTAGCTGTCAACGAGCGTTGATCCGGAGATGTCCTAATGGGGCAACCTGGCCTGTAGAAGACAGGTCATCGTGAACTGAATCCATAGGTTCACGAAGGGAAGCGAGGGAAGTGAAACATCTCAGTACCTCGACGAAAGGAAATCAACCGAGACTCCCTTAGTAGTGGCGAGCGAACGGGGAATAGCCCAAACCATTAAAGTGTCAAGATTGTAGTCGTTGCTTTAGTGGTGTTGTAGGTTAACTATGTCTGGTTCTACAAGACCGGAGCAGAGTTACAAAATCTATTTTTAGTCTAAAGTTCTGGAAAGTTCTACCATAGAGTGTGATAGTCACGTAGACGGCATTAATAGATCTCTGTTATAGTTATACCTGAGTAGTACGGGGCACGTGAAACCCTGTATGAATCCGGGTGGACCATCATCCAAGGCTAAGTACTAATGACGACCGATAGCGGATAGTACCGTGAGGGAATGGTGAAAAGAACCCCTAACGGGGAGTGAAATAGAATCTGAAATCTTGTGCTTACAAACCGTTGAAGGGCTATGGTATGGATTTATCCATACAATGCCTGACAGCGTACTTTTTGTAGAACGGACCGGCGAGTTAATATATCAGGCAAGGTTAAGGCGGTAGTAGCCGAAGCCGTAGCGAAAGCGAGTCTTAAAAGGGCGTCAAGT
>Ga0351971_1005_pt1:22500-45240 | contig 45240 bp, 31 predicted proteins | sample BONcelFGM3001F11_FD_206746 | JGI IMG/M metagenome (GOLD analysis project Ga0351971, IMG submission 206746) | Enriched cells from coal bed in the Powder River Basin, Montana, United States - BONCAT cells FGM rep2 HSBNCT.FGM.300.1.F11 ...
ATTAAGGATAGGGAGTAGTGAGTGGTGTAGCCACGAATCACGCGTTACCCGTTACCCGTTACCCGTTTTACCCGTCACGAGATATTAAGAAGGTGTATTGTAGTGAAATACGTTATCAGTATTATAATATGTACCTATAATAGAGCTTCTATACTAGAAAAATCACTGCCTGCATTATTTAAACAATCTTTTTCTTCCTATGAAGTCATACTTGTTGATGACGGTTCTACTGATAATACAAAGGATATAGCATCGAAATTTTCAACTCATTCCAATTTTGTTTATCTTTATAAAGAAAACGGAGGCCTTGCCTCTGCGAGAAATAGAGGCCTTTCAGCCGCCAGGGGAGAATATGTTCTTCTCACTGATGACGATATATTTGCCGATTATTATCTTCTTGAAGAACATTTAAAGACCCATAAAACAGGAGAAGGACTGGTAGTTAAAGGTATAGTCAATCATTTCTCTGGTGAGGAAATTCCACGGAAACCAGAATTTACCATGGAAGACATATCTTATAATTTTTTCTGGACCAGTAATGTTTCTATAAAAAAAGATTATATAGACAGATCCGGCAGATTTGATGAAGATTTCAGAGAATATGGCTGGGAAGATATTGAGCTTGGTCTGAGGCTCAGGAAACTGGGGCTTAAATCTGTAACAAATAAGAAAGCAATAGTATATCACTTCAAAAAAGAACTTACCTTCGGAGATATTCCTTCTGTTATTCGCAGAGCCTGTGCAAAAGGCAGAAGTGCCGTTGTGTTTTTGAAAAAAAATTCCTCTCTGAGAGCCAGACTTACTACAGGAGTTTTTTTTCCGAGATTTCATATAAATATGTTCTTATTTTCCAATAGAATAGCAAAAAAGATTTTAAATCACATACTTACTTCTCAAAAAGAAGAAATTCCCCTGGGATTTTTTCAGAAATTATGCCTCAGGCAACTGGCTCTTATTAATTATTATGAGACAATTAAAAAAGAGTTTTAATCACTAACGGTTATGACTTACTTTCAGTCACAACCAGGAATTGAAAATCTGTCCTTCCGTGACTCGTCATGATTTTCATATAAATGTCCCTCACTTAAAGTCTCTTTACTCACGTCACTCGTTACGCGTTACGCGTTACGCGTCACGATTTAATATATTTGAGACAGTTATTTAATTGTCATTCCTAAGTTAACAATTTGTTAACATAATAATATTGTAAACTTTAAATTTTTATTTTATACTTTAATTAAAGAGTATAGGAAATTTCATTTTTTAAGGGTTAAGGGTTATGGGTTTCGGGTGTTGGGTGTTGGGTTAAAAAGATTAACAACCCAAAACCCAAAACCTAAAACCCAACACCCATAATTTATAAATATTATAATAAAAGGAGTGTTATAAATGCAAATAGGAACAAATTATAATGTGACCTCTGCCCAGACAAAGGTTACTCCAAAAGCTAAAGAAGCAGTCTCTGGAGATCAGGTACTATTCGGAGGGCATTTAACTGATAACAGCCTTTCAATGGCAGATCAGCTTAAAAATATGAAATCTTTTGATGGAGCAGCTGCTGGAGATATTCTTGGTAAGATTATTTATTCAGGTGTTGGAGCTGTAGGAGGAGGAGCCATTGGAAGTATTGGGACAGCTGTTGCTGTAAATATCGCAGGCGGCGTTGGAGGATGGGGAACTCTTGGTCTCTCATTACTTGGCGGAGCAGTAGGATCAGTAGCAGGAGGAATAATCGGTTATAATAAAGCTAGCAATCACTAATCTATAGATAAAAATATTTAAATTTATAAAAAAAGAGCTATTGCTCTTTTTTTATTTATAGATATAATAGTAAAATGTCATTTGAAATTAATCTCATAAAAGAAGAATTACAATCAGTGAAGAAAAATATAAAGGGACTTGTAGATAAATTCGGTTCTTCATGTTTCCCTTCCGCTTACAGGGCAGATATGTTCAGAGCCACTCTTTTTTTTCTTTCCATCAAACTCTTTCAGGGAAAAATAGAAACCTCTGCAATTGACCTTGCTACAGTAATGGAGGAAATTTATCTTGCCTCTTTACTCCATGATGAAATAGTAGATGATAATACAAAAAAAGCGGCACTGAATATTAATTATAAAAAAAAGAATAAAACTTCTATTTTAATTGCCGATTATATACTTTCCATAGTTATAACTTTTCTTTTAAAGGAAGATAAACCATCTATATATGAGCCTGTTATTAATTCCATATTAAGTATGTGTGAAGGAGGACTGCTTAAACTGAAATTAAGCAGCTCTTTAGATACAAAAGAAAGAGACTATATACATACCATAGAAAAAGGATTTGCTTCTCTTACGTCTGTTTCTGCAATGGCAGGAGCTGTCATTACAGGAGCCGGCAGTGATGAGTCAGACATGTTGAAAAATTACGGCAGAGATATGGGCATAGCTTTTCAGCTGTCACACGATCTTTTTGAAATAGAACAGCTGGGAAGAGATAACAATATGTATGATTTCAGACTGTCTCTTCCTTTAATATATACTTATAATAAGGCAGGTAATGAAGATAAAGAAATTTTGTTTAAATTTTATTCTCTGCTGGATCTCACTCTGGCAGAACCTGTAAAATCAATTATTTACAGATATAAAGGCACTGACTATACGCTCCTGAAGATGGCTGACTATATTAACTCTGCTAAAACTTATATTTCTCTACTGAAATCATCTGATGCAAAAGAGATTTTATATAATCTGGGAAACAATATAAGGGGTTGTAGAGAAATAAACCCATTATATTTATAATCTATATCGTGACGTGTCACGCGTTACGCGTGACGCGAGGATAATAACCGTTCTAATAATTTGCCAGAGGTATTTTCTTACAGTCTCTAATTACAGCAACAGGTAAAAGAGTATCCATAAAAAACTTCTGTCTGGCAGGATCTGGAGAAGAAAAATGGAGATGTAATATAGAATTAAAAATTAAGTAAGGGCTAATTTGTTTTCTGTAAAACAACTTATATAAAGCACATGATTTTTCTTCGTAAGAGCCTGCCAGGCAGAATCTGATAAAATGGTTACTAACTTATCTGGCGCGGTAATAAGAGAGAGCTGATAATTTAAGAGTATAGGAATTTTCATTTTTAATGTCGTAAAATCAAGCTTTGGATAAAAACTATAGAGAGGCAATTTATCTAAATAATTTATGAGAGACTCGAGGGAAGAATTTTATGATTATCTTTATCCCCGCTCAGGAGAACTTAAAAAAATCCTCTACAGAGAGATGGAAACTGAAGGTAAAATAACCTTCGCCAGGTTTATGGACATAGTCCTGTACCATCCTGGTCTTGGATATTATACAAATCCTGATAGTTCCCTTTACAATGATTATTTAACATCACCGAAATTACACAGAGCTTTTGGAGAATTAATAACTGAGAAAATATTGCTCATGTGGGAACATATGGGGAAGCCTGCAGATTTTGTTATAGTAGAAACAGGTGCCGGTGACGGAGATCTGTGCCGTCATATATTAAATTCTGCCAGAGCGTATCATGATTTTTATCATTCCCTCCATTATGTTATTTTAAATCTGAATAACATAGAAATTTCTGAAAAAAAAGATAAAGTTTCTCTGTGTATATATAAAGATGTCTCTATACCATTGAAAAATGTAAAAGGATGTTTTATATCAAATGAATTGTTAGATGCCTTTCCTGTTCATTTGATTACGAGACGAAATAGGGGAATAGAAGAAATTTTTATTACCATTAAAGACGGAGAGTTTATAGAATTATATGATAGTCCGTCAATAGACCTTGAGCCATATATAAAAGATCTCCCTTGTGGTAACAGGATAGAGATTAATCCCGGCTCTGTAACATGGCTCAGAAAAGCAGCAGAATCCCTTGAAGAAGGCTATATATTAACAATAGATTACGGATATGATGAACATGATATTCCAGGGAAAAAAGATGGTACTCTCATGTGTTTTTATCAGCACACTTTCAACAGAAAGCCCTTTATTAGAGCAGGCTATCAGGATATAACAGGTCATGTGAATTTTACTCCTTTAATAAGGGAAGGGGAAAAATCAGGATTGAAAGTAGAAGAATATACCAGTCAGAGGGATTTTCTCCTGTCTCTTGGCATAGAAAAAAAAATAAAAAGACTGGACAAAACCACTATGAATTTACTGGATTATAACAGAGAATTAAATGGTCTTAACAGACTTATAGATGAGAGAGGCCTGGGAAACATTAAAGTACTTATACAGAAAAAAATTCATCAGTGAAAATATACTATGTAGAAGTTGCGTAATAAATATGAGTAAACTTTCTGGAATAAATCATTTAAGAGCTGTCAAAGCTTTTGAAAAAGCAGGGTTCTGGATTGCCAGACAGGGAAAGCATATTACTATGACCGATGGAACAAGAATTTATTCCAGGAGCTAATCCAGTTGACCCTATGGCCGGGATCGTGAGTCATGCCGGACTGAGTATTGAAACCTTTAAAAGACTTTTATAGAATAAGGTATGGACAAATAGTCTTTCTGCCCATAGGTTTTACCTCTTATCCCTTATTTCTGTGAGTAATTCTATTATTTTATCATTTTGTTTTATAATCAGATTATTCTGTTTTTGAAGCAGCTCCATAGCTTCCATTGTATAGTAAGAAGCCACTGCCTGCTGTTGATCTGCTGTTTCTGCTTTCTTTATATTTTCCTGTACTTTTTTTATGAGTTGATTATATTCTTCTTCCAGTTTCTGTGCATCAATACTGTAATTAACAGGCGGTGATACTGTGGCGGTTGCGGTGATAACTGTATGTTCAACAGGCACAGATGATGGTACAGGCCTTTTATCACTATTCTGCAAACAGCTGAAGAAAAATACAGAAATAATAAAAAGCAGTAAAAATAAAATTATTTTTTTCTTTATCTGGTTCATAGAAATTCCCCCTTTAAATTTTATAAAAAAATTTCCCCCACCATGCAATATATTTAATATATATTTTATAAGCAGAAGCTATACTTGCATAGTCTTCCGAGTATGGCACTGTTTTAAACAGTTCTTTCTCTCTATAGATTTTAGTTGTTTTTTTATAGATACATTTTCCGGGAAGATCATCTTTTGATACAGAAAAACTTCCATAGATTCTGCAGGAATAAGGCCTGGCAGGATAAATAAAACAATGTTTTTTATCTCTGTCATAAAAAGGACATAATATATTATGGGCAGACCTGTCATATAAATTTTGCCTGTCATTGAGAAATTTCTCATAATCCTCCATAAGAGTGAGAGGTAAATTCTGTTCCTGGAGATATTTTTTTATATATGCCTGTTCTACATCACTGACTTTCTGTCTTGCTGCAGCAGTACAGCATTTATAGCAATCCCTGCATATATTTTCTTCACAGGTTAATGTAATATCCAGTTTTTTATACATTTTTCTCAGTAGATATAGAAATATTCTGTTCATAATAAAACCGTGACGCGTGACGCGTGACGCGTGACGCGAGGACAGACGTGCCGAACGTTTGTATGATATTCTATCATCATAGCAACCATATTTAATTATATCATTAATGGTTGAAGTTTTAAACATAGTGTTCTATAATATTTAAAAAGGCATTTCATCGGCAATCCTCGCGTTACGCGTCACGCGTCACGCGTTACGAAAAGAATAATACTCTATGAAAAAAAAAATAATACAAAGAGATAATATTAAAGCCCTTCATAAATATTTCCTTTCCATTGCATCACATGATTTAAAGAGTCCTTTAACCAGTATTATTGGATTTACCAGAATTATCAGGAGTAAACCACAGATGGATAATATGATGAAACAAAAATGTCTTTCTGCAATAATACAGGAAAGTGAAAGAATGGTAAGGATAATAAATAATATGCTTACATGGGAACAGATTAAAAAAAAAGAATTACTTTTATCCTGTACCATGGTAAATTTCAGTCTAATACTGAAAGAAAGTTCAAAAAACTGTCTGGAGAGAATTGACGAACATAATTTTCATGTAGATATCGAAGATAATCTGACATTTCCCGGCGATAGTGACATGTTAAAAGACATAATGGAAAATATTATGGGAGATTTATTAACCTTTACCGAAGAAGGTGGAAAAGTAGAACTGAGAGCCTGGAAAAAAGACGAAAATCATATTAATTTAGTTGTGTCCAATACAATATTTCTCCTGCCCCCATCCCTGGTAAAAGCTATATTTAAAAGAAAAAAACCTTCTCTTACTGACATAGATATAGATAAAGGAAGGGCTTTGAATTTTATTGTTACCAGGACTTTAATTGAACTGCAGGGAGGGACTGTTACACTTGAAGCAATAGCTCCCAGGGGATATAAATTTACTATTGAGTTTACAATTTAGAGACGCCACCGGAGAGACGTCTCTCTATTTCCTGCTTGATTTTAGCACACCATGAGTATATTCCCACGCGTAACGCGTAACGCGTTACGCGTTACGCTTATTAAATAACTATTTCAAATATGTCATCTAAATTTAACTGTCCGTTCCATACATATTTCATAGCATTATCTTTTAATGATTCCATACCTTCTTTTTCTGCAAGCCTGTGAATTGCATCCGGTATGGGCCTCTTTATGAGTTCTGATTTTACTCTTTTTGTCATATTAAGTACTTCATATATACCAATACGACCGTAATAACCTGTCTGATCACAGAAGTTACAGCCTCTTCCACTGTAAAGTCTTACTTTTTTTGATTTAGTCTTTATATCTAAAAATTCCCATCGCCAGTCATCTTCTCCTATATAATGTTCGGTTTTACAGTAAGGGCAGATTTTACTGGCCCATCTCTGTGTTATAATACCATTCAGGGCAGAAGCAATCCAGAAAGGACTTATTCCTTTTTTCATAAGGCCGCAGATTGTTTCTGCAGAATGAAAATAAGTTTCCAGAGTACTCAGAACTACCTGTCCTGATAAAGAAAGTCTGAAAGCCATTTCTATAGCATCTCTGTCTGAAAGCTTATCTATAAGAATAACATCAGGATCCTGGTTTACTACAGTTCTTATGGCATCAAGATAGCTAAATCTTTCAGTAACTCTTATATAATTTATACCCTTATACTGCAGATTCATACCTTTTCCTATAATCATTATACTTTTATTTTGATTTGCTATCATATGAAGTATGGCGAAAAGTGTTGACTCACTGTCACTGCCGGGAGGGCTTGCGAGAAGCAGCAGACCCTTATTCCTTCTGAGCATATCCTGTAATGGCTTAAAACTTCTTTCATCTAAAACGAGATTCCAGAAATTCGCAAAGGTATGTTTCTGATTTAATATTTTACAGTTAATTCTTTCTCCGTCAGCTGTCCTTATGACTGATACTCTGACTCTGAGAATTTTTTCATCGATTTTTACGTCACATTCATTCTGTAAAGAAGTAGAAGGATCTGCAATATTTACATCAGTCATTACCTTGATCCTGAGGGGGATAGATTCTGCAGTTGAAGGTGTTATAACCTGTACATCATGAAGTCTTTCGTAGATTCTGAATCTGAGGAGGAGACCGTTCGGAACCGGTTCGAAATGTATATCTGTGGCTCTGCATTCAATAGCCATTCTAAATATATCATCTACCATTTCCAGTGCTGATTTTTCCTGTACCGGTCTGAGATTTGCCGGAGCATCGAATTTAATTGTGCCCATGGCATCTCTTTTCTGTGTATCTGTTATTTTTTGTCTCCTCTGAGTTGAACCCTTTTCAAGAATTATATCAGGAGTCGGGAGAAGACTCATCTTTTCATAATATACATCTATGGCTTTCATGATATCTTCTTCAAAGGAAAAATAGACTTTCATAGAAAGAGAGGTTAAAAATCTTATATTATCAATAGCCATCAAATCCTGTGGATTTGCCATGGCAACTACCAGTTGCGCCGGTGTAACACTTATAGGCATTAATTTATTTGCCCTGGCTACATCTTCAGGTACAAGCATGAGTGCATCAAGTTCAACCAGTTCTCTTGCAAGATTTATATAAGGTGCATCATAGACCAGTTCCAATATTTCGAAAGCTTCCTGCTGTGTTATAAATTCTTTTTCTACCAGAACTTTTTCTATACGCTCTGATGTGTCCTGTGATATCTTTAAAGCATCATTCCACTGAACTTCACTTACAATCTGGGCAGTCAGAAGGAAACCTTTTATTTTATTAATAGCGTCCATTTCATGCCTCCTTATCCTTCTGTATTCTTAAAAGTATTTCTTTTACTTTTTCAGCCAGTTGAGGAGGTGCCATATGAACTTTAACCAGATAATCAATAGCTCCAAGCTGTCTTGCCAGTTCTTGATGCTGACTTTGATAAAGATTAGAAAGAAAAACTATTGGTATATCTTTTGTGTCTTCTCCCTCTCTTAATCTTCGACAGACTTCAAAACCGTCCATTCCCGGCATCATTATATCGAGTAAAACAAGATCAGGCTTGTCTGTCTGTGCTTTTTCCAGACCTACTGTGCCGTTTGGAGCTATAGATACATCATGACCCTCCAACATCAGAGTAGTCCTTAACATTTTTGCAATAATACTGTTATCTTCCACTATTAGGATCTTTGACATCTTGGAGACCTCCCAAAAAAATTTAATTTTATTAGCTATTAGTTTTAAATTGTTTTCTTCTGATTTTATTATGTTATTAAATAGTTAAATTCCAGATTTATCTAAAACTTCCTTTTATTTTTTAGAAATATTTATACTGTCATAATAGTCTTTTATAAAATGATATAAAGTTCTTACTCCTACACCTGTTCCTCCTTCCTTTGGCAGATAAGGATTTTTTACATATATCATAATTTCTTCATCAGTAGTAGCTGTACCTGCAATATCTAAATGAGCCCAGGGAAGTCCTCCTGTAAATTCTTCCAGGAACATGGCAGCTGTTATAGCCCCTGCAGGAGGGCCTCCGTAATTTTCAAGATCAGCTACATCACTTTTAATTTGCATCTTATATTCCGGAAATAAAGGTAATTCCCATATTCTTTCTCCTGATTTATCACCTGATTTTATAAGATATTTAATAATGTCTTTATCTGTACCCATAATACCTGTTGTTTGATGTCCCAGAGCAGTTACTATACTTCCTGTAAGTGTTGCAATATCAATTAATATGTCGGCTCCTTCACGTCTGGCATAAGACAGACCATCTGCAAGAATAAGTCTTCCTTCTGCATCTGTTGATAATATTTCAACTGTTTTGCCTTCAAAGGTTTTTATTATGTCTGAAACCTTGTAGGCACGGCCATCAGGTAAATTTTCTGTTAATGGCATTACAGCAAGTATATTGACTTTTAAATTCGTGACTGCTATGGCTTTTAATGCTCCAAGAACTGCTGCAGCGCCTGCCATATCACAGTTCATTCGAAAGAGGTGACTGTCAGATTTTATAGATAGACCTCCACTGTCAAAGGTTACACCTTTACCGATAAGACCAACAGTTTTTCCTCCGGGATTACCTTTATAATTTATAATCACCATTTTGGGAGGTTCATCACTTCCCTGACTTACTGCAAGAATTCCTCCCATACCAAGTTTTTTCATGTCTTCCTTTTCCAGTATTTTAATATCCATGCCGCAGGTAGAAGCTATTTGCTCTGCATGTTCTGCAAACACTGCAGGTGTTAATTCCATTGCTGGTTCATTTACCAGATCCCTTGCAAGATTTGTAGCATCACAGAGAATAAGTCCTTCTTCCACACCACAGGAAATTTCCTTTACCTGTTCTTCACTGTCTACTATTATCTTTAATTCTTTCAGAATGAAAGGAGCTTTACCTGATGATTGACTTATATATTTTGTAAATTTATAAAGACCTAACAGGATTCCTTCAATAATACATCTGCCGTAATCTTCCTTAGAAAGACCGAATGTATTGTAACCATAGACACACATGGAACTGCAGTTTATCCTTCTGCCGTTTCTTGCAGCTATTGCCATTACGGAACGAAGTCTGTCAGGAGTGAATTCTTTTTTTTCTCCCAGGCCTATTACAAGAATTCTCTCTATATCGACTCCTCCTGTATAAAACATGGTAAATTCCTTGTATTTAGCTTTAATATCACCCCATGACAGAAGATTTTTAATTCTTCCTCCCTGGGTTTTATCGAATTTTATCAGTTTACCCTTAAGATTTTTATCATCACTGAAAAAGGGTAATACAAGGATCTGACTCTGTATTTGCTCTAAATTATCTGTTGTAGTTATTACATTCATTTTATAATCACTTCTCTTGTTCTGGCAGGGGCAGTTCGTGCGAACCGCCCCTGCGATATTATGGAATTGAAAATAGTCTCATGCCTCGCATCACGCGTTACGCTCACTCATCACGATTATATATTAATAGTTACAGAAGAACGTTTCTGTGCCGTTTCAAGTGTTATCTTACCTGATGTCACAAGTTCTTTTAATGACTCATCCATAGTCCTCATACCAATGGATCGTCCCGATAAAATTACAGATGGCAGCTGTGATGTCTTACCTTCACGTATAAGATTACCCATAGCAGGTGTGTTAATAAGTACTTCCACTGCAGCACATCTGCCGTTCCCTCCTGCATTTTCCAGTAATATCTGTGCCACTACTGCTTTTAAAGACACAGAAATCATTGATCTTATCTGCCCCTGCTGTTCCGGAGGAAAGACATCTATAATTCTATCTATTGATTTTGCAGCTGTATTGGTATGGAGTGTTCCAAATACAAGTCTTCCCATATCTGCTGCAGTAACAGCGAGAGATATGGTTTCAAGGTCTCTCATTTCTCCTATGAGTATTATATCAGGATCTTCACGTATGGCAGCTCTCAGAGCAGAGGCAAAGGATTTTGCGTCTTTTCCTACTTCACGGTGCTCAATAAGAGCCTTCTTACTTGTATGGACAAATTCCACAGGATCTTCAATAGTTATTATACTTACATCTTTTTTCTGGTTTATATAATTTATCATTGCAGCAAGAGTCGTAGATTTACCGCTTCCTGTTGCTCCTGTTACAATAACCAGTCCCTGTTTGTAATCTGCAATTTCTTTTAATACAGGCGGCAAATTCAGATCTTCAAGATCTGGCATATTTGTCGGAATAGTTCTGAAAACACCGCCGCATCCGGTATTTTGTTTCAGATAATTACATCGAAAACGGGTATAACCTACAAGTTCATAGGAAAAATCAAGATCTCCCAGCATTTCGAATCTGCTCCACTGCTTCTTATTACATATCTGAGTTAAAAGGGTTTTTACCCTTTCATTCGTGAGGGAAGGTAAATCTGTTCTGCACATTTTCCCGTGAATCCTGTAATAAGGAGGAGACCCGGCAGCCAGATGTAAGTCAGATGCTTTCAGTTCAAGCATACGATGAAAAAGTTTATTTATATCATAATCTCCTGTTATTCCTGTTTGAAGTATATCACTCATACTTATATTCCTCCCTAATCTTTATATTCTACGGTTTTTCCTGCCAGCATTTCCTCAATTACTACCTGATCATTTGCAGCCAGCCTGGCATCATGTTCAGTTATTATACCTTCTTTATATAAAGCCATCAGAGAATCTTCAAGAGTCTGCATGCCAAGGTGTCTGCTTGTCTGCACTACAGTAGGTATTTTAAAGGTTTTCTGATCCCTTATCAGATGGGCAAGTGATGGGATAGATACTATAATTTCTACAGCAGGCACCTGTTTACCGTCTTTTGTAGGTATAAGCTTCTGAGAAATAATACCTTTCAGAGATTCTGAGAGCATAATTCTTACCTGCGGCTGCTGTGCCGGAGGAAAAGAATCTATTATTCTATCTATAGTTCTTGCAGCATTTGTTGTAGGCATTGTACCAAGTACTAGATGTCCTGTTTCTGCAGCAGTCATGGCAAGCTGCATTGTTTCTAGATCCCTCATCTCACCTACCTGTATAATATCAGGATCTTCTCTCATTGCAGATCTGAGAGCAGCTGCAAAACTTCTGGTATGATGTCCTATTGCTCTCTGTCTTACATAACAATTTTTCATTTTGTGAACATATTCTATCGGGTCTTCCAGGGTTATTATGTGATCTTCTCTGTTTTGATTTATGTGATCTATAAGAGCTGCAAGGGTCGTAGTTTTTCCGCAGCCGGAAGGACCTGTTATAAGAATAAGTCCTGCATGGAGTTTGGTAAAACTATCTACAATAGGAGGGAGACGTAAATCTTTAAATGTAGGAATTTTCTGTGGTATTATACGGAAAGCAGCGCTCCAGCCTCTCTGCTGCTGGTAAATATTTACACGAAAGCGAAATGTATTATCATCTACTTTTAATTCATAGGATATATCTATATTTTTATCTCCGTCAAATTTTTCTAACTGTTCTGTTGTGAGAATTTCCTTCATTATTTTCTCACTTTCACTTTTAGTTATAGGTGGAAAATCCAGTTTATAGAGTTTTCCGTAAAGTCTCATAATAGGAGGAGATCCTGCTGATAGGTGAATATCCGAACCTCCCTTCATCAATACAGCAAGCAGAAAAGCATCAACAGTTCTTTCATCTTTTAACTCTCCTACCATGACAGGCCTGTCAATAGCTGTTTCTCCTTTTGCAAGGGTAAACTCTCCGCCGCAGTCATGACAGACTCTGATACCGGTTTTATCAATGCTTTTTCTTCTATTGCAATCAGGGCATAGCTCATCAGAACACATTAAATAGGTTATAACTTCACGACGAACCTTTACTTTTGTAGAATTATCAGCCGTTTTTGTTTCAGCCATATTAATAACCATACCTTTCTTAAATATTTATATGAGTAAAGTGATGCGTGATGCGTGATGCGTGATGCGTGATGCGTGATGCGTGATGCGTGATGCGATTATACCGGGCGAACACGAGGTTCGCCCCTACACCCTTCACCCTTCACCCTTCACCCTTCACTTTTCACTTCTCACTCTTCACCCTTCACTCTTCACTCTTCACCCTTCACCCTTCACTTTTCACTTCTCACTCTTCACCCTTCACTCTTCACCCTTCACTCTTCACTACTCACTTTTCACTCTTCACTGCTTTATGTTGAAAATATTCTATTAATCCCTGACAGATTCCCTCTGCTGCTTTATTTCTGAACTCAGGATCTGCCAGTAATAAGACATTTTGTTTGTTGCTCATAAAGGCAATTTCAATCAAAACTGCAGGCATTTTTGTATGTTTGAGCACATAGAAATCTGCTTTTTTTAAACCTCTATTTGCGATATTAAGATTTGCTACAAGATTTTTTTGAATGTTACAGGCAAGTTCATAATCCATATCTTTATAATAATAAGTACATGTTCCGTTCAAACCGGTATTATGGCTTGAATCATTATGAATACTCAGAAAAACATCAGACAGAAGATTATTTCCTATATCTGTTCTGGCATCAAGTTCCATTCTATCAGGACTTCCATCCCAGGTAAGGTCTCTGTCTTCTGTTCTTGTTAAAATAACATTAAAACCTGCTTTTAGCAGAAGAGATTGAAGCCTTAAGGAAATATCCAGATTTAAATCCTTTTCCATTAACCCCATTGACTTGTTAACTGCACCTGAGTCTTTCCCTCCATGACCGGGATCTATGACTATTGTTTTATCTGAAACAGGATTACCGAAAGTGCCTTCACCATTTACGGATAAATTTGAAATGTCTTTTTCTTCATTCATTATAGAAATATATAACTCATTTGTTTTTTCTCCTGCCATTAATATGAGATCTACATTTTTTTTCAGATTGAATACAAGTCTTACCATTTCACCGTATTTATTTAACTGTACCAGTTTTATATCAGATATAATGTCATCTTCTATGGTTTTTGTTAAGTTGATTTTTTTGATAACAGCCTTTGAAAAATCTATGTAAAATCTATTACCTGCTACTCTGTGCCATTCATATCTCAGAAAACCGGTGGAAGCTATTTTTATAATTCTCCTGTCAGAAAGTTTTTTAAAATCAATATTTTTGATTAATTGAGGTTTCACGGACATGTGAGCAGAAAGAAATTCTCCTGAAACCTCAGGTAACCATAGCTCTGTTGCAGTATTACCGGAATAATAAATTTTTATAGTTACTTTACTCAAATCTATCCTGGGAGAGATTTCTACCGGCAGAGGCTTTTTTAATATGATTTCTATCCTGCTCTGTCTGTCTTTCTGAGAAGCAGATATGCTTTTTATAATTTCTTCATCTATATCCTGATAAGGCTCAATAAAGCTTTCAGGTATGTTTATAATAATACTATAGGATTCTGTTGAATACTGAATATTATATTCTATTTTTGCAGAAGCCTTCACCTGCAGTTCAATATAACCGGCTGGATTTTTTTTACATATTATTTTATAAATAGCAGGTATTAAAACTATATTCTGATCTTTATCACTTTCATAATGCATGGAAAGAGCTTTTCCGAGATCATCAAGAGAAATATAAATTACATTATTCTGAATAAAAGGGGGGATCTTTATTTTTACTGATTTCCCTCCTATAATGGCTTCTTTATTTCCTGCTTTAAAACGGGAAGGTTTTCCTTCTCTGGCTATATAAACTTCTTCTGTTTTACAGCTGAAGGTTCCTCCGAAATAATTGATAATGGAATTTGTCCCTTTATCCTCTACAGGGATAAAAATTATTTTATCACTTATTACAGGAGGGTTTGTGAATTCTATCTTTTTTCCGTTTAACATGACAGAAACTGTCTGTCCGTAAGAAACAGAACATGAAGATAAATAAACTGCTGAGAGTATAATAAAGAAAATAAGATGTTTCAACATTAATTTAGATCCTGCATATATAATGCTCTTCTATTTTTACTTTTTATTACCTTTACATTTCCAATAAGATTATAGGTTTTAAGACCTGTATCTGATTGAATTTTATCACTTCTGATAAGTGTATCTTCTTTTACTAATTTAACATTCCCTTCACCATATGCTTCATTTTTCTTATTGTCCAGGGTAAATTTATCTACTTCAACAGTTTCTCCTTTTGATGATATTACCCTTACTCTGGATTTAAATACTGCTACTTCATCATTCATGTTTAAATCCACATTGTCTGCTTCTATTATAATCTTCTGTTTATCTCCTTCATAAAAGCAGCATGTAACATTATACATACTTCCCTGATTACTTTCTTTCCTGAACCTTAGAGAATCTGAAAAAAGTTTCCATCTGTTACCTCTTTCAAAATTTTCTTCTTTAATAAATTCTTTTTTTTCTTTTATTTTTTCAGCCGGTGATGATACAGGTGAAGCAGATGATACAGGTGAAGCAGATGGTACAGGGAGAGGCTTACTTGATGATTTATGTATAAGAGAACCAGTGAAAGTACCTGCCAGTAATAGGAATACTGAATAGACACAGAGAATAAGCAATATTTTGTCCTGTTTTTTTTCGGTTGATTTAAAGATAAGTTCTTTTAATTTCGATAATATGTTCATAAATATCGTGACGCGTGACGCGTGACGCGTGACGCGTAAAAAAAATACCTCTTTTCGTCACTGTTTAATGATTACTGATTACTGATCACTGATTACTTTATTTATTCTACTTATATATTCAATTTCCTTTTCTTGAAAGAATTCATAAATTAGAAGATAAAGGAAAAAATATAAAAATATAGAAAACAATAAATAAGGAATAGCCATAAAATAATTTTTGCACAATAGTTTCCTTCCTCGCGTCACGTGTTACGCGTCACGCGTCACGATCATAACGGAGATTAACATGGATATAGGAACTCTCTTTCCGGCAATAGCAATTGAATTAAGTTTTGGTTTTATTGCAGGCATAATAGTGGGTTATACATGTAAAAAGCTTACCAGGCTGGTTGCTATAGTTCTGGGATTATTTTTTATTGGTATACAAATACTTGCTTATTATAAATTTATTTATGTAGACTGGCAATCTATAGGAAAAGCTACTGAAGGAGCTATTAAAGCAACAACTGCATCAACACCTCTCTGGTGGGCAATCCTTATAACACATTTTCCTTATGTTGGGGCTTTTTCTATTGGTTTTGTAATAGGATTTCGGAAAGGTTGATATGCTATCTTATTTTTTTTGCATAATCAATAGCACCGTTCACTCCGTAATAGGCTTCAACATTAATCATAAATCTTAAACCTTCTCCATATACAGGGTCTTTGCTGGAAAGTAATAGATTTGCTTCATCTGTATATCCCTTATTAAGCATAACCTTATAGGCTACCCACTGGGCAAAACCTTCTTTATATACAAGTCTTTGATCCATCGGGCAGTTATCTACCTGCCAGGCATGGGTAAGTTCATGACTTACTACTGCCAGGGCTTTCTCATAGGAAAGACCGTCAAGGACAAAAATTCTAGAGGCAGATCCTCTTTCATTTGATGAAAAACTGTAAAATCCTCCAACCCCTCCGGATGGTACATATTCTTTACTTTTAGTATTGTAATAAGACATTTCCAGGGTTTTTTGATCCATAATAGTAAGATTATCAACAGTTCTTGTTATTATAATGCCCATAGATCTCAATTGAGCTACTGCATCCTGGTAAACATAGGCCAGCTGCTTATGAGTAAATATTGCCACTGATGCACAGTCAGGGCACAGACGCCGGGAATAACCCAGATTACGGCCATCTGGCCCGACAGGATAACCGCAGTTGTCACATTCGGGATATTTATTAATACAGGCCTGGCAGAATTTTTTTCCATTTTTGCTTCTCAGGAATTTACCTTCAAGAAGAGAACCACATATATCACATCGAGCATATTTATTAAAACAATCTCTACAGTAGGTATATTTATCTATTGTGTAATAACCATCCAGACAGATGTTACCGCATTTTGCACATTTCGGAAGGGTATGTTTATAACATTCATGACAGTAAATTTTTCCATCCAATGTCCAGTACTTGCCACTTATAGATTTTCCGCACCCGGAACATACCAGATCGCTTACTTCGAAATTTCTGGAAAATGCTCCATGAGAAAGGAAAAGGAGGAATATGAAGTAGAAAAGTAAAATCTTTTTTTTGATGTTAAACACTTCTCCTGTATCGGTTATAATTGGTGAAAAGTGAAAGGTGAAAAGAAATAGTTTTAATCGTTTCACGTTTCACAACTCACGTTTCACTTCTTCACTGTATAAATTATACCCAGTATTTCATAATTAATTACATGGTTTTTAATAAAATTTTTCTATGAATAATCGTGACGCGTCACGCATCACGCATTACGCATTACGCATCACGCGTGACGCGTCACGCGTCACGATATTATTATTTTCGAAGCAAATTCAGTGTTATCTCAAAGGCAGAAACAGGCATATTTATACCAAATCTTTCAAGAACTTCAGGATGGATTTCACCTATAATCCCTATTTCTCTTTCGGAATATATTATTTTTCCGACCCTCCCGTCTATAAATGAAGGGTCAGCAGTTTCTTCCAGTTTATAAGGAATGTCGAGATAAAACATGAGTGAATGAAGATAACTGTGTATTTCTGAAAAATTTCCGCTGCTGTGGGAAACCAGTGCAGACAGATTATGTACAGTCTTACTGCCATAGTTTTCTTCAGGAGAATAAATTACTACTTCTCCTTCTTCAAAAATTTTATGGGGAAATTCAACTCTGAGATTTTTACTTTCTATTTCGAGTAAAACAGGAAGTAATGAAGGACGAAGTATTGAATAGGTATCAGTCATAACATTTTCTACTTCGACTATTCCAGATTCACTTCTCCTCATTTTATCAAAAACCCTATCTTTTCCTGTAAGAATATAGGTTATGAATTCTTCAAACCCCATACCTGTCATCAACATTCTTACAGTATCTCCAAATTCTACTAATGGTGATACAGCACCTACAGTATATTTTTCAGGCATCTGAGGACGAAAGCTGTTGTAGTCTCTGGCTATGGCATAATCTTCTACCAGGTCTACAGGATGAATACAATCTCTTCTGTAAGGAGGACTTTCGCAGATTATGTTATCTTCACTGGCTCTGACGGAAAAACCCATAGAAGAAAGCTGTTCTATAATGGAATCAGTGGTTATACTTTCTCCCAGCATTTTTTCAAGATAGGCTTTTTCTACTGATACTATCTGTTTCAGATTCTGAGGGGTAATTACTCTTTTTCCTTCGTATTCTACATAGAAAGGTTTTATTTCTGCTCCTCTGTCTGACATGTTACAGGCCAGTATATTGGTGCATAATATTACAGATTCCATTGATGTACCTGTTACTTCCACAAAAAGCATTTCATTGCCTTCCACTACTTTACCGAGATCTTCACTGTTTATTACAGGCGGAAAAGAAAGAATGTTTTTGTTTTTATCCATTATTACAGGACAGAGAGGGTATTTTTTTACCAGCTTTGAATATTCCTGGCCTTTAGGATGTTTTTCCAGTATTTCTCCTAAATCCATTTGCTCTGAAAAGCCCAGGGGGGCAAATGTTATTTCTTTCTCTTTAAAACCTTTATAATAGAGAGGAAATTCTATTTTTGAAGCGTCATATACTCCTATGGCAATTAATTCCCTGTTCCGTCCGTAATTTACACAGAGCTTTTCCTGTGTCTGTATAAGCTGTGTAAGAAGGGAGTCATTTACTTCTATATTTATGGCAAGAAAACCGCCTATATAGGGTCTTATGTTTTTTAAATTTACATCTACAGAAATCTTTTCTTTCTCTGAAGGAGTGGAAGAAAAGAAGGAATAATCACTTTTTTTATGTAATACAGCTTCCCTTAACTGTCTTGCTATACCTTCCACACACCAGAGATCCGGTCTGTTTGTATCGACAAGTTCTATCTTTAATTCCCCTGTTTTTTCATCATGATCTTTAAATTCTGCCTTTGCCTTCGAAAGTATGTCAGGCAGTTCTTCCTGTTTTATCTTCTGTCCGTAAAGCTTTTCCAGATCTTTATAATAACAGCTTATTGTGGGCATCTATATCACCGCCTTTGAATTTCTGATAAAGTTCAGGTCATGGGAAAATAGCTGTCTTATATCATTTATACCGAGAGATATCATAGCCATCCTGTCTATACCGAGTCCCCAGGCTATAACAGGTACATTTATTCCAAGAGGCAGAGTAACCTCAGGTCGGAATATACCTGCTCCTCCCAGTTCCATCCATCCAAGAACAGGATGTTCTACATGAAGCTCTACAGAAGGTTCTGTAAAAGGAAAATAGGCAGGAGTAAATTTTGTCTTTTTTGCTTTTGCTATTTCTTTTGCAAAAAGATTGAGAAGTCCCAGTAATTTCGGGAAATTTATAGTTTCATCTATGACTATTCCTTCAATCTGGAAAAAGTCTGTCCCATGAGTTGCATCTATCTGGTCATAGCGAAAACACCTGGCTATTCCGAAGTATTTTCCCGGTATCTCAGGATTTCCTGCAAGAGTTCTTGCAGAAAGTGCTGTTCCCTGGCTTCTGAGTATAAGTCTTTTAGTTTTTTCCCTGTCAAAATTATATCTCCATCCTGTAGAACCTGTATTGCCTCCATTTTCATGGCAGTCAGCTACATTTGATAGATATGGTTCTTCTATTTCTCTGCAATATTCAGGCTCTTTTATATAGTAAACATCATGTATATTTCTTGCAGAGTGAAACTGAGGCATAAACAGTGCATCCATATCCCAGAATTCCGTCTCCACAATAGAACCTTCCATCTCTTTAAATCCCAGGGCTGTAAACTTCTGTCTCACCCAGTCAAGAAACTGCCTGTAAGGATGTTTTTTCCCTATAATTAATCTGGGAGGATTGAGTGTTATGCTATATTTTCTGAAATTAACTTCTTTCCATTTACCTTCCTGAAGCAGTTCGGGAGTTATCTGGCTGATTTCAGTTTTTCTTTCTTTTAGACTGTCCTCAAGATGTAATATTACTTCCTTACCTTCTTCTGTGAGATGGTATAACATGACAGGTTTTTCATCTATCCTGAATACTCCCTGTTCAGTGCCTCTTTTTCTGTAGAGACTTCTTGCCAGTTCCTCTTCTTCTTTTGTTAGTTCTGTTATCATTACCTGTTTTTTCTGGAATAATTTATTGACAAGACATTGTTTTTTCTCTATATAAGGTGCAGAATTGTTTGAAAGAATTTTTAATATCCCTCCTGCTTCTATAGAGATATCCTTATGCTTCTTTAAAAAACCTGTTACAGATCCTACTTCCTCTTTTTCAAGACAGAGCAGTTCTGCAATATGTCCCATAGTATTTTCCCCTGTCTCTTCAGTCAGCAATTGGACAATTCTCTTTTCCGGTATTCCTTTTTCTCCATAGGATATTCCTGTTTTTGTAAGTGTTACTATCTCTTCTACTCCTGTTATTTCTGTTACTATAAGCCCTTTGTGAAGGAGCCATTCAATAGCAGTTCTTAACTGACTCTCTTTCAATCCTGTCTTTTCCAGGATTTCTGTCCAGAGGAGTGATTTATTTTCAGTTTTAAACCTGTTGAGTACTTCTATTTCCAGAGGATGAAGAGAAGATATAATGTCTGATGTCACTCTGAAGGCGACTGTTTATAACAGCCGACTCTCACCTGCCTTTCGATTTTTGTTTAATATTATTTTATTTCTGACATTATAGCAAAATAAATATATAAAAACAATAAAAATATAGTAGAGGGAGGAAATGACTGTTAAGAACTGGAATAAATGAAAATGAAAATCAAAATACAGTATCAGCTTACCTTTACATATATAATCGTTATATTGCTTACAATAACCCTGACGGGAAGCCTTTTTTTTCCCTGGGTAAGAAATATTCTTTTATTAAATGTAGAAAATAACCTGAGAACTCAGGCCTATTCCATCTCAAAAATGCTCGGAGGTTTTGCCTGGAATGAAAGGGATCTCCGTCAGGCATCTTTCTTTTTTACTGAAAATTTTAACTCCAAAGAAAGCTATATCTTTAACATATATGATGATACAGGCAGATTAATAGCTACATCAGGTGAAAAGGATGAGATTGGATCAGTTATAAAAGGAGATGTCAGAGAAGCTTTAAATGAAGATAAAGCAGAATTTAAATGGATAGAAGAGAAGGATAATGAGAAGATCATGCATATGACAGTACCTGTAGCGACATGGAAAAAGAAAATAGGTATTGTAGATGTTTCTTCTTCTCTTTATGAAATACAGAGTATATTATTTGTCATGATGAAAATCCTTGGCATGTCCACATTATGTTCTGTAGTAATAGTAAGTATAATAGGGTTTTTAATAGCCAGAACTGTTACTGAACCGATAAAAAAGATTAAAAATATAGCAGTAAAGATTTCCCATGGAGATTTCCATCAGAGAATTGAGCCGGTAAAAAATCCTCCTGAACTTGGCGAATTATCTTCTACTATAAATTATATGGCAGATCAGCTGGAAAATTTTATAGAAGAAATAACAGGTGAAAAAAATAAAATGAATGCCATTCTCACCAATGTTATAGACGGTCTGATAGCTATCGATCTTGACATGAAGGTTATTTTTTTAAATTCTGCTGCAGAAAAAGAGTTTAACATTTCCAACGTGGAATCTGCAGGTAAAATGATTAACCATATATGCAGGGGAGAAGAAATTTTAATTCTTGTTAACAGAGCAATAGAGGATAAAGCCCTTGTAGAAAAAGAGATAGTAATGGATTCTTCTCCTCTGAAAATATTCCATTTCATCCTTGCTCCTTTTATGGATGAAAAAAAAGAACATTCCGGTATAATGATAGTCTTTCGTGATGTAACTGAATTAAGGAAACTGGAAAATTTACGTTCCGAATTTTTCAGTAATGTGTCACATGAACTCAGAACACCTCTTACTATAATTAAAGGCTTTTGTATAACCCTTATGGATGAATATCCCCCTGAATATGACTTATGGTGCCATTCCCTTAAAACAATAGATGAAGAAACAGATAGATTGACAAGGCTGGTAAATGATATGCTGGAACTCTCAAAATTAAGAATTCATAAAATGAAATTTAATATGATAAGAGATGATATTAAACACTTATTATTACAGGTAATAGAACAGTTTACCCTTCATGCAGAGAGATATGAAGTGGATATGACTGTTGAAATAGAAGAGCCTTTTCCTTACATATGTTTCGATCCTGATAAGATGAAACAGGTATTTATAAATCTTATAGATAATGCCATTAAACATACCCCTTCAGGAGGAACTGTCAGAATAAGTGCTTACAGTAAAGAAGAGGGACTTTTTATAAAGATATGTGACAGCGGAGCCGGAGTGCCGGAAGAAGAGTTACCTCATTTATTCGAGAGGTTTTTCAGATCTGAAAGAAATAAAGAAATAGAAGGTACAGGTCTTGGTTTGTCTATAGTCAAAGAAATAATGGAGGCCCATGGAGGTAATATAACCATTAAAAATAAATTACCTGCAGGCCTTGAGGTGCTTCTCTGGCTGCCTGCAGGTAATCACGTAGTTTTATAATTTCCCAATCCTCGCGTCACGCGTCACGCGTCACGCGTCACGATAATTAATACTTTTCCTGGACAATACCTCCATTAATGTTGACTATTACATTTTTTTGAATATTTAGATTTGGCTGTTGCAGAGTTACAATTACAGTATTCGCTACTGTGACAGGATTTAGTCTGCTGGCATCATCTCCCGGTAAAATTATGGGAATACCACGTTGATCAAAGACGAGAAGAGTACCTGTATTAGAAAGCTTTACCGCTCCGGGTAATATAACTGTTTTTATTAAAGCCACAGGAGGGTCGGCATTTTTAT
>Ga0351971_1006_pt1 | contig 44021 bp, 36 predicted proteins | sample BONcelFGM3001F11_FD_206746 | JGI IMG/M metagenome (GOLD analysis project Ga0351971, IMG submission 206746) | Enriched cells from coal bed in the Powder River Basin, Montana, United States - BONCAT cells FGM rep2 HSBNCT.FGM.300.1.F11 ...
TGTAGAACCGTCAGGACTGAAAAAGGGGAAAAAATATAGCTCTATAATTGAATTTGATGGTAACTGCGGTAAACTCTCCATACCTGTTTACGTAGAAACTTATTCTCTTATGAAAACATTTCTAAAATACTGTTTAATCCTCTTTATTTCTTTATTGATAGTTATATCCAGTTATATTCGTTACAATATAGAAGAGATGAACAAAATGAACTTTCTTCATAGTCTTTCAACAATTCCGTCAAAAATAGCATATGTTACAGATATAAACGGATTCGGAGAAATTTACATCATAAACCCTGATGGTACAGATAATATCTTTACAGGTAAGGGTTATTTCTCAGGCTGGTCTCCTGACGGGAAAAAGATAATATGTTCCTCACCTGAAGGTCTTTTCCATATAGTGAATATAAAAAGAGGAATAGAAGAAAGTATGAAAGGAAGTAACCCTGTATGGTCTCCTGACGGAAAAAAGATAGCTTTTCAAAAAAACGGGGATATAATACAAATAATAGATCTGGCCAGTCATAAATCTATTCCACTTATATACGGGCAGTATCCGTCATGGAACAGATCAGGGGAAAAACTGGTTTATACTGACAGAACAGCTGAGAGTTCATCCATAAAAATGATTTCCATAAAAAATCCTGTACCCGAGGTTCTGGGAAATGGCTTTAATCCTCTCTGGTCTTCTGACGAACATTATATAGTCTGTAATCAGGACAATAAGACTCTATCTATTATAAGACCTGACAGACCTTCGTGGAAAAAAATTTTCCAGGGAACAGATCCTCAATGGAGTTTCAGCGGCAAGAAAATTGCCTTTCAGAGAGATGGTATTATATATATTTTTGACACAGAAACAGAAAAAGAAAAAAAAATCACAGAAGGTTACGAACCGTCCTGGTCTCCTGATGACAGATATCTTGCTTTCAGTATGAATGGTATATATGTGATAGAACTGGCTACAGGTAATAGCTGTCAGATTTCTCCGGGAGGATATAAACCTGTGTGGAGTCCGGGACAGTGGGTAGTGAAGAGTGAAAAGTGAAAAGTAAAGAGTGAAGAGTGAAGAGTGAGTGGATTACGCGTCACGCATCACGCATTACGCATCACGCATCACGAATGAAAGGTGAAGAATAAATGAAAAAAACCATAATAATTATTTTTTTAATTATTTTATTAAGCCCTGTTATATCTAAAACAATATTCATCAGGTGGGGTTCTCCCGGAAGTAATTACGGTGAATTTAACGGTCCCCGTGGTATTTCAGTAGATATATTTAAAAATGTCTATGTAGTGGATCAACTCAACAACAGAATCCAAAAATTTGATCTTAACGGAAATTTTATATTATCATGGGGAAACAAAGGTACAGGCAATGGAGAATTCAATCTACCTGATGGAATAGAAGCGGATAGGGAACAAAATATCTATGTATCTGACGGATGGAATAATCGTATACAGAAATTTAACAGCAATGGAACATTTATAACAAAATGGGGAGGTGCCGGATCTGATAATGGCCAGATGAACCTGCCTTCCGGCATTGCTGTAGACATGGCAGGCTATGTTTATGTATCTGACAGAAACAATCACAGAATAGCAAAATTTAACAGTTCCGGGAAATTTATAACTGTCTGGGGAGAAAAAGGCTCTGGACACAAACAGTTCGATTCTCCCACAGGTATAGCTGTTTATCAATCAAATTATGTATATGTGGCAGACACTTTTAATAATCGTATTCAAAAATTCGACTCAAAGGGGAATTTCCTGAAAAAATGGGGATCTTCCGGTACAGAAGCAGGACAGTTCGACAGCCCCTGCAATATTGCCATTGATGAACTATCAAATGTCTATGTAGTGGATGAAAACAATAAAACCGTTCAAAAATTTGACAGTGAAGGAAGATTTATGAAAACATGGGCAATGGGAACAGACTTTGCCTATCTTTCCTTCAGGCAGCTCTGTGGGATTGCCCTTGACAGAGACGGATACATCTATATAACAGATTATAAAAAATGTTTTGTCCAGAAGTTTAACCAGGATTTAGAGGATTAGAAAGGATTATAAGAATCGTGACGCGTGACGCGTGACGCGTAACGCGTGATGCGTGACAGGAGATTGTTGCGACAGTTATTCTAAAGTCATCCCTGACTGGATATTACTGATCTGAGCATGGGCAATGCATATTTTGAAATGTCATAGGCCAGATGAAATAAGGCTTTCTTTCCTTTCACATGTCACGTTTCACGTCAGTAATTGCCTGATAACCTGCTCCTATGTCATGTTTGACCGGGATTATTATTTATCAATAACTGACACCTTTCAGCACATCATCTTTAATATTATTAACATTCTGTATTAAATCATCAGATTCAGAAGGGATAGATTGAGAGTTGAAATCTTTACCGGCCAGTTCTTTTAATTTATTAAGAGCATTATCTCTTTCTTTTTTAATTTTTTCTGTCTGAGATTTTAAATGATTATTTTCTTTTTTAATTTTATTTGCCTGAATTTTCAACTGATTATTTTCTTTTCTGGTTTTCTCTGACTGAGATTTCAACTGACCGTTCTCTTTTTTAACCTTATCCACCTGAGATTTTAATTCCTGCTTTTCCTTTTCTATTTTTACTATCTGTTCCTGAAGATCCTTTACAGAAGGGCCTGATTTTAAACACCCAGGGAAAAATACCAGTAGTAGTAAACATAAAATCAATAGAAAATTTTTCATAATATACCTCCTGATTAGATAATAATAATTTTAACAGAGGAAACCAGGGAAATCAATAGAATTCTATTGAAATATAGTTCTCGCGTCACTCATTACTTATTACAATTTCAGGGAGAGATAACATGAAGTCTGAAATATTAAAAAAATATACAAAATTCTTATATATTATATTTTTCATCTTTATAATTACCATGCAGATTAAACAGGCAGAAGCAGGTAAATATATAGTCGGTGATAATTCAAAAAATATTATAAACCATTATTTAACTCTCGATAAGATCCATAAATGGGAAGTTGAGTCTTCTTACGACAGGGCATCTCTGGAAAAACTCAGATCTTATTCCGGCCAGATGGTATTCTGGAGAGGTTATATAAAAAACTTTCAAAAGAAAAACGGTTATTCTTTTACTCTGAATAATGGTAAAGAAGACATTCCTGTTTATTACACCAATGATAAAACCCGTAACCTGGATTTTAACAGAAATGGCTGTAAAGTGGGCGTTAAAGGAAGGATAATCATAGAAAATGACAGATTCAGCTATATTGACGGAAAATCTACAGTGCTCCTGTTACCTCCGAAAAACAGACAATACAGAGATTTTCAGGCAAAATATAAGATTAACCCTGCTTTTATATTGAATACAAAAAAGGGTTCTATAGAAATAAAAGATGATTTCTACCCTTTCATCATACACTGGACTTTATTCTTAAATCCCCATTATGAGAGATCTCTTGCAGAGACTATTGCGAAAGCCACTGTTTATTACGGGCATAAATATAATATTGATCCGAAATTACTCCTCGCTCTTTTTACCATTGAGTCAGCCATGGATTATGATGCAGTATCAAGTGGAGGAGCAGTTGGGATAGGTCAGTTAATGCCTTTTACTTCACAGGCACTCGGTGTAGACCCTTACGATCCATTCCAGAATATAGGAGGGGCTGTAATACATTTTAAAGGATCTTTAGATGAATGGGCCGGATATGAAAAGAGCCTCGATCTATCCCTTGCAAGTTACAATGCAGGAAGCGGAGCAGTATCTTCTTACGGAGGCATACCGCCATACAGTGAAACACAGAATTATGTGTTTTTTGTAAAATTTATGTATGAACATTTTAAACGATACAGCCAATGAAATCGTGACGCGTAACGCGTAACGCGTGACGGGTGGTTTCACTGCTCATTACTTATCGGACCAGATATTTCCTTGCACCATGTTCCCTGCAGAGTAGAAGAAATTCATCGGCAGATTTATAATCAGGTTCTTGTGGGAGAGAGGTTTTTTCATAGGCTTTCTCAAATCTTTCTGCAAGTTCATGGGCTTTTTTAAGAGTATCTTCTATGGGAATTTCTCCTTTTTTTACGGATAGAAGTTCTTTTTTAATAACACCTTTAACCTCTATGAGAGGTTCTCCTTCAGTCATCCAGTTTATGCCTGAATATAATAGTCTGAGCAGATTATAGGCATTTTTGGGTCGATATTTCCTTGCCGGCATTATCTCGTCTTCCGGTGCATTTTTCAAAAATTCTTTCAGAATATCAAAGCCCCTCTGAGGGAGCAAACCTCTGTCATAAAGGGACTGATATAGATCAGTAATCATTTCTTTCGCTTCATAAGGAGTTTTGCCGAGTTTTTTTTCTGCAAGTAATTCACTTACGTGATCCATATCTAATTCAGGATATTCACCTATAATTATTATAATCTGGTTCTGCACTTTATATCGATTTAATTTCTGCTGTATCTTTTTAAACTGGCTCATTGCGTAATGGCCGAAACTTCCGTAGATATATTTAGAAATAAATATTCCTCTTTTTTTTCTCAATTCTTCTCCCATGTCTGTACTTTTTGTAACAAGAGGTGACCATAAGGTTTCCAGTGTATTTGCATCTGCTCTGAGAGCCTGATATATAGCTTTCTGAACTTCCCAGTACTGACTGTCTGTCTGCGGGTCACGTATTTCATCAGGAGGAGAATAGATACTTGCCGTAGCAGAAAAAGGAAGAAGAAAAATCCCCTTTTTATCAGTATCCGAGCTTTCATCAGAGAGACCCCAGGCCTGTGAACCTACAATAGCCTCATATATGATCTCTTCTTTTAATTCCTTCCATTCATAGTGACTCCTGGAAATCTCCTGGAGAACATTTTTCTTCTGAACAGAAAGCTGATCCCTCTGGCAGGTAATTTTTCTGCCTGTTGGTAACATTATTTCATAGGTATTATAATAAAAACCTGTAACACGTCCCACTGTGCCGGCTTTTAAAACATAACCATCCTCTGATTTCTGAGGTGATTTTAATACTATATCTGTTCCTTTTGGTATAACAATTGAATTTTCGTCAAGAGTAAATTTTTTATTCATACAATATTATAGTATAGTACTCCACAGTTTATGATAAATCTGACTTTTTAATGATTTTAAATTATTTTGGATAAACTGTCTCTGCATAGTTTTTATCTAAAGCTTTATTTTACGACATTAAAAATGAAAATTCCTATACTCTCAAGTTTTAAAAATCCTTTACTTTTCATCTTTTGACTCTGACATTTTTTCCCTGACCCTGAGAGGCAAAATACTGATAAAATTCTTTTTTGCCACTTTTTCTACTGTTTCTCCTTTAAGGGCATCGAGTAAAATATAGTTTCTTGTAATATGATCTTCATAGGCGGCATCAAAGTGTCCTACCACATCGGAACCGATCATAAATCTGTCAGGATATTTTTCAACCAGATTAACCCAGTCTTTACTGAGCCTGCCATCGACAACAAGATATTCCTCATATAAATGAGATGTCAAATCTATCCAGAGGTTGTCATAGGTGGAAAGTAATCTGTCACATACCTTCACAAGAGCAGGAACATCTATCCTCCTTCCTATACCGGCATGGGCCCATATAAAACGTGTTTTGGGGTGTTTTTTCAGGGCATTCTCAAGCTCTGGCAGATAGATTGGGTCCCTGTTCCCTGCTGAGCCGATATCGGCATGGAGTAAAACAGGAAAATCCTGTTCACAGGCCAGATCATATACAGGATCAAGGGCTATGTGATCTGCCCGGGCCTGTTCGCCTTCCATAAGAGCACTCAGATCATCATGACGAAGTAATATCTCCCCTATTCCCTCCCAGAACCCCGGATACAACTCAAGCATTCTTTTTACATGGTCTACAGCATTCCTGTCTGTGGGATTGAAACCGCAAATATAAGGATGGAAACGTCGTTTTTGTTCTTCTGGCAGGCTTAAAACAGCATTGGCTACAATTACATCAGTTGCAGTGTAATAGTAGCTCCGTGCATCATCTCCAAGATAATAAACAGGCCTTACAGGGCTATTTATATCCCATTTTTTCACGACTGGCAGTCCCGTAAGCATTGATTGTTCAACACCGAGTTTATCCATTTCCTTAATAAGAAGGTCCATACCGTTAGTCTCCTGTACAAAATTAACATAATGGAGATGGGAGTCATTCATAGTGTATTGATGTTGATCTGCCGGAGATTGATTGTTCTGGCTGATTTGTTTACTATCTACAGCTCCGGAGAATGAGGCCGGTAATATAAATATGAAAAGAAGTAACATGGAAATTGTTATACCCATAAATAATCGTTTCATTACAATTACCTCGCTAAAATATTGAAAAATTATTTTTCTTATGATTATTTTAGGTTTTGCTGTCTTATAAGTCAAGTGATATTGCGTTTAAAAATGACAGGTGATTTTACATACGACGGAAAAAGAAATTTATTATAGAATATTTTGTAACTTATTAAAGTGAAAAGTGAATAGAACAGGCCATTAACTCACTATTCACCACTCACTTTTCACTCCTTGTTTTCCAGTATAAGTGAATCTACCTGTCATAAAAAAACACAATCGTTAAATATTGACTAATCATATGTAATCCGGTAAACTCTTAAAATAGTGAACATGATTTAGTAAATGATAATATAACTGGTCACTGATCACTGGTCACTGGTCACTGATCACTGGTCACTGATAAAAGGAGATTCTTCAATGAAAAAAATTGTCATACTCGGTGCAGGCCCTACAGGACTCGGTGCTGCATGGAGACTTTCTGAACTTTCAAACAATAACTGGGAACTTTACGAAGCAGAAAACTATGCAGGAGGGCTTGCTTCAAGTCATAAAGATGAAAAAGGATTTACCTGGGATATAGGCGGACATGTACAGTTCAGCCATTACGGTACTTTTGATAAAATGATGGATTTTCTACTGGGTGAGGAAGGGTGGATATATCATGAGAGGGAAAGCTGGGTATGGATATGTGACAGATTTGTTCCATATCCTTTCCAGAATAATATACACAGACTCCCAGATAAAGAAAAATGGAAATGCCTCCAGGGCCTTATAGAACTTTACAAAAATAAACCTGAGAAAAAACCGGCCAATTTCGAAGAATGGATACTTTTCACCCTTGGCCGCGGCATAGCGGAACTGTTTATGTTTCCCTATAATTTCAAGGTATGGGCCTATCCCCCGTCTACCATGCAGTCTTCATGGCTCGGTGAAAGGGTTGCAGTGGCAGATCTCGAAAGGGTGACAAAAAATATAATCTTCAATACTGATGATGTGTCCTGGGGGCCCAATAACCGTTTCCGCTTCCCTAAACACGGAGGAACAGGGGCAATATGGAGAGCTCTCGCAAAAAAATTGCCACAGGAAAAACTTCACTGGCAGCATAAAGTCTGCAGAATTGACACAGATAAAAAGAAGATATATTTTGAAAATGGCAACAGTACAGACTATGATATACTTATTAATACTATTCCTCTTGATCAGTTCATAGAAATGTCTGATTGCAAACAATTCAAAGATATTACGAAAAAACTTACCCATTCTGCCACTCATGTCGTAGGGCTGGGTTTAAAGGGAAAACCATCAGAAAATCTGGAGAAAAAATGCTGGATGTATTTTCCTGAAAGTAAATCTCCATGTTTTCGAGTGACAGTTTTCAGTCATTACAGTCCCAATAATTCTGCAGATATTTCAAAATACTGGTCTCTTATGGGAGAAGTTTCAGAGTCTCCGGTAAAACCAGTTAACTCTGAAAAAGTAGTGGAAGATACTATAAAGGGATTCATAAATACCAGACTTATAGAATCAGAAGATCAGGTTTACAGTACATGGTATAAAAAAATAGAATATGGTTATCCCATACCATGCCTTAATAGAGATGAAGCAATAAAGATTTTGCTTCCAGAATTAATGAAACGTGACATATACAGCAGAGGCCGTTTCGGTGCATGGAAATATGAAGTGGCAAATCAGGATCATGCCTTTATGCAGGGATGGGAATGTATTAATTATTTACTTTATAAAACACCTGAACTGACTCTCTGGTATCCTGATCTGGTAAACAGAGGTCATGACTTACTCGGGAAAAACTGGTATTGAATCAATGACAGGGTTTGCAAGATGGCGATTTTTTTATGGCACAGTTCTATAAAAATATTTTTATGATATAATTGGAGAGACAGATAATTTTTAAGAGAGAAAGGAAAATTTTAATGAAAAAGTATTTTTATGATGAGAAAAATCCCAGCGGTGGAACTGCTAAAAAAGCTGACCCTCAGAAAGTGGCAGGAATAATGATTGATTTCTTAAAAAATTCCGACAAAACAGAAAGAAGAAAATTCGTAGATATTGTTTTAAATGATATAGTAAGTGACAGACTTATAGAGATAGCCAGATATGCTATGACTAAAATGTAAATCGTGATGCGTAATGCGTAATGCGTGATGCGTAAAATACAACCTGTTACACATTACAAATTATATAATTATCGTGACGCGTAACGCGTGTTACGCGAGGATTACGTATGAAACCAGCCAAAAATGAAAATTCCTATACTCTAAAATTAAGGTGGTATTATATAATGTTTCTCAGGAAAAATATTTTAATCCCTGTCTTTTTATTGTTATTTTTGTTTCCTTTCAGAGTTTTCTCACAGGAAAATCAGTTATCTCAGGAGATATACAGGATACCTCCTGAAGAAATTGTAGATATAGCAGATGCTCCTGTAACACCTGCTGTAAGGATAAGCCCTGATGGGAAATGGATGCTCATAATGGACTATTATCCTCTACAAACAATAGCAGAACTATCTTTGCCGGAACTGCGCCTTGGAGGATTGCGTATTAATCCGGGAAATAACGGACAGAGCAGACACACATATTTTTACAGCATGATATTAAAAAAAATATCTGACGGCACAGAAGAGAAAATTACCGGACTTACGGAACATGTAAATTTCGATAATATAAAATGGTCACCTGACAGCAGTCATATAGCCTTTCTTGTACATTCAGAAAAAACTATAGAATTATGGATAATGGATATTAATGACTGTCAGGCCAGATGTCTCACAGATGTAAAGATAAACAATATCTATGACAATCCTTTTTACTGGCTTTCCAGTAAAACCCTTATATGCAGAACTGTTCCGTCAGACAGAGGACAGGAACCACAGAAACCTCCTGTTCCATCAGGCCCTGTAACACAGGAAAATTCAGGAAAAAAATCTCCTGCCCGTACCTATCAGGACCTTTTAAAAAATCCATATGATGAATCTATGTTTGAATATTATGTAAAATCTCAGATTACAAAGGTTACTCTTGATGGAAAAATAGTTTCTATCGGATCTGAAGGTATGATAAAAGAATGCAGTCCATCTCCTGACGGCAAATATATTCTGGTAGAAATACTGAAAAAACCCTTTTCCTATCTGGTTCCCGAGTATCGTTTTCCACAAACTATAGAGATATGGGATTTAAATGGAAATCTTATCAAAACAATTGCAGACCTGCCTCTTGCAGATGAGGTTCCTATTTCTTTTGATGCAGTACAAAAAGGCCCCCGTTCAGTAAACTGGCGTCAGGATAAACCTGCCACTCTTTACTGGGTACAAGCACAGGACGAAGGAGATCCGAAGGTCAATGCAGATATAAGAGACACTGTTTATATGCTTGATGCTCCCTTTAATGATAAAGCTATTCCTCTTATTTCACTGACAACACGTTTAAGTGACATTATGTGGTGTAATGACAGTATGGCTCTTGTATGGGAATACTGGAATAAAACAAGAATGATTCAAACATGGCTTGTTACCCCCGGGAAACCTGGAAATAAACCTCAGAAAATCTTCACCTATTCCAGAGAAGATAAATATAATGATCCTGGGAAACCTCTTCTCAAACAGACAGATTTCGGAACTTCTATAATGATTTCAAATGGAAATGTATTATATTTTACAGGTGAAGGGGCATCTACGGAAGGGAACCGTCCTTTTCTGGATGAATTTAACATATCGTCAGGAAAATCAAAACGTTTATATCAGTCAGAAAAACCATATTACGAATCCTCTGTGAGATTGCTTGACGAAAAAAATCTTATCCTTATTACACGCCGTGAGTCTCAGGAGGAACCTCCGAATTATTTTATAAGAGATCTGATAAAAGATGATATAAAACAGTTCACTTTCTTCCCTCATCCCACACCGCAGCTTGCAGGAATAAAGAAACAATTACTTCGCTATAAAAGGGATGACGGAATAGAATTAACGGCAACTCTCTATCTTCCTGCAGGATATTCTCCGAAAGACGGGCCTCTGCCAATGGTTATGTGGGCCTATCCCCATGAATTTAAAAGTGCCGATACGGCAGGACAGATTACCATATCTCCCTATCGTTTCATAAGAATTTACCCTTCATCACCTCTGGTCTGGCTTACACAGGGTTATGCAGTACTCGATAAACCTGCCATGCCTATTGTAGGAGAAAAAGATGAAGAGCCTAATGATAAATATGTGGAACAGCTTGTGGCAAGTGCAAAAGCAGCAGTAGATGAAGTGGTGAAACTCGGTGTGGCAGACCCTGACAGGATTGCCATAGGAGGTCATTCATACGGAGCATTTATGACTGCAAATCTTCTGGCTCATACTGACATGTTCCGTGCAGGCATTGCCTGCAGCGGTGCCTATAACCGCACTCTCACACCATTCGGATTTCAGGGAGAAGAACGTAATTTCTGGGAATCACCGCAGGTTTACTCAGAAATGTCACCTTTTAATCATGCAGATAAGATCAATGAGCCGCTTTTACTTGTTCATGGAGAAGCAGACAATAATCCCGGCACCTATCCAATACAGAGTGAAAGACTTTACGATGCAATAAAAGGCCTGGGAGGCACAGCCAGACTGGTTATTCTTCCCTGTGAAAGCCACAGCTACAGGGCAAGAGAATCTTTACTTCATGAATTATGGGAAGTAAACAGGTGGCTTGATAAATACGTGAAGAGTGAAGAGTGAGTAGTGAGTAGGGGCGAACCTCTGTGTTCGCCCTGTGAGTAGTGAGTAGTGAAGAAATCAAAACGCTTAACCTGAGCAGAAAGGGATGATACCACGCGTCACGCATCACGCATCACGCGTCACGCATCACGATTTAAATGTCAGAACCAAAAGATTTCACATCAGCCTATAACTGGGACTCATACTGTCAGATACTTTATGACAGAATATATAGTAAGCTTTCCCATATGAAATGGGAATTAGGAGAACTTTCTGACCAGCATCCTCATGATGAACTGACATTACTTTATTATTACCAGAAATGGCATTATAATAAAGAACTTTATCAGGCAACATTTAAAGAAGAAATTTCAAGGAAATATGTCATAGAAACAATGTTCCAGAGAGGCTATGGAGTAAATATAGATCTTGCAAAATTTCTTGGAATGATTGAAACAGATGAGTTACCGGAAATCAACAGAAAACTGGGAGAAACCTTTTATAGAAAAATAGAAGTACTTAAATCCTTTATTTTTATGCCCCAGGAATGTATATCAAATTATGATAGTATTCATATCATTTCGGAATTATGTAAAAAACTTGGATACCCTCGGGAAACACATATACCTTCTATTCAGCCTTCCTGTCCTGATATTTTAGATTTTCCACTCTTTTTTTCTATTAAAGACATGGTTTCTCAGAATATAAATCTTGCAGTATTTCAAAAGATGTTCCTTACCATGGGGGAAACGTCAAAGACTATAATGAAAGGCACAATTGGATATGAAAATTTTTATCCGCCTCACTATTTAAAAACTGTTGCAAGGAATAATCTGTTAAATTTATTTAATGAAATTATGTCTTTTTCAATACACAATCTGGGCATAAATCTTGAACTTCTGAGAAGAATACATTACTTACTCTATGACAGTCTTGATACTCCCTGTACATGCAGGCCGGGAGACTTCAGGATTTTTGACTTTGACGATAAAAACGGAACTACTGTAGAAGATGGAAAAATCGAAAAAGAACTCCTTGTTCTTGAAGGATATCTTCAGAAGATAGACTGGTATACTCTTGACCCTTATATACTTATAAAAGGTCTTGCAGAGACTTATCATCTTATAATAGCAATTCATCCCTTCTCTGACGCAAACGGCAGGGTAGGAAAATGTTTTGTAAATTATATTATGCTCGTAAAAGGGTTTATGCCAATAATATTTGATGATGAAGAAGAAATACTCTCTCTGCCGAGATACGGAAGTTCCCTTCTGGATATAGAAGCCTATTTTAAAAACAGAATTAACTATTCCATGGATATTTACAGAAGAGAAATAGAAAAAATAGAAAAATATGGCAACAATGAAATCTACAGGGTTTATTTTGACTCTGGTTTTCATTTCAGACACTATAGCTCAGGCCATCTTGAAGTTAACTTTAAAGCCTATGTCATATGGGATATTTATCTTTCGGAAGAATATATAGATGAATGTAAAATTGTTTTTCCTGATGAAAATGCCCTTTATAATATTGTTATATACTGCGGACTTTCCAGGAATTACGGGAACTGGGAAAGAGAAATTTCATTTTCCTCCCCTGGGATAGAATATATGGAATCTAAAGTAAATATGAAGATTTATGAAGTGACATTTTTTACAGATTTACATGATATAGATGGATATGAATGTCTGGAATTTTCAGTTGTTTCTCCTCTGACAGGGCAGGTTTTTAATAATAAAAATTTAAATTACTGGTACAGGCTGGAATAAATAGATCATGACGCCGGGTCTGTCCCGGGACAGACCCGGTAAGTCAGTTATCTAATCTACAATCTCTTTAAAAATTTTTAATACAAGCCATACTATTTCCATAGTATAATTTTTCTGAGAAGACTGTTTCACAGGATAGTACTGAACATGCTGTATAGGAGGAGAACTTTGATATTGTATATTTTTATGTTGTTCCTCTTTTTTCTTACTTTCCTGAACCTTAATCCATCTCAACACCCTGTTCAGTTCTCCCCCGTCAAGCCATATTCCATGCTGGCATGAATCTATAATCACACCTGAATGGGTTTCATAAGTTTTTCTATTCATAAAAGCTTTACACACAGGACATTTCACATATTTTACTTCTGACGGTTCTCCTTTACCTTCATCCATGAGAAGGACTCCTAAAGCTTTAAGTCCTTTATTCTCCGCTTTATTGTCTCCTTCTTTCGAGAGACTTACCAGACCTTCAAGTTCCAGAGGATCAAAAAAGAGCCCCCTGCATTCCTTACATCTTTCTATATAAAGAGGTATATCTGACGGTATACTTACAGTATCAAGTTTTATACTGCATCTCGGGCAATCCCTGTCAGATACTTTCACAATAGTAATCTCAGGCATGTCAGTTTTCTTTTTATTGGAAGTTCCGCAATAAACACAGACAGTTGTAAGCTCTTTAAGTGGAGCACCGCAATTACTGCAATCCATATTTTCACTCCTTGTATAAACGTTTTACTTGACCTTTCAAAAATTTATTAATACAATCATTATATTATAATTATTGTCTTTAGAAAATAAGTTTTATAAAAATAAGATATTCTTCTTAATCTCCAATGAAATCAAAGTGGGATAAAAAATTTTAACTTAAGGAGGAGTCTAATGGAAACTATAAAGCAGGGAAGCCTTGCCACAGGTTCAGGTAATACTCTGGAACAGACTGTTACAGGAACCATTTTGAGTAAAGGATTTACCCTGGTTACTTACAGAGAATATATAAAAAATGGTAACAAATGCGGTGAAGAACTTTTGATAAAAAATGTGCCATACAGAACAATATACAATCACCATGGTAAAACGGAATTTTTACTGATTTCGAAGAAATATTCCCTTAAAATACGTATTGAATGTAAATGGCAGCAATCATCAGGCAGTGTGGATGAAAAATTCCCCTATCTCTATCTTAACTGTATTGACGCCATGCCTGAAGAGGATATTATAATTATAATAGACGGAGGCGGTGCAAAGGAAGGATCTGTAAAATGGCTAAAAAAAGCTGTTGAACAACGTCTTTATATAGATGCAGATAAAATCAAAAATATTAAAGTACTTAATCTGGCTGAATTTGTAAGGTGGTCAAATTTTACCTTCAGATAAGGGGTTGCCGAGAATAACCTCATCATATTTACAGTCTATATCGTGACGCGTAACGCGTTACGCGTTACGCGAGTATGATAACCGTTCTAACAATTTGCCAGGGTTATTTTCTTACAGTCTCTAATATTATATTTTTGCCTGTAAAAACTTTCTCTCTCAATCTCAGGAAATATAAAGAAGAAAATCCTGCAATGAGTAAAAATGAACTTACTGCAGGAAGATATTTAATACCGAAATATTTCACTGACAGACCTGCAATGAGAGGTGCAACAATTCTGGCAAAAGCATAGGCTCCTTCAAGTGCTCCGAGGCCCATACTTCTATCATGTTCTCCCGTAACTTCCGAAACATGTTTCCCTGTGGCAATATTTACTGCAGGATAGAATGGAAGGGCATAATATAATGCAATTACTACAGGATTTTTTACAAAGATAAAGGTTAAAAAGAGTGACAGATAGGCACATGCAGCACCGCATACAAGGTAAACAGGATTTACTCTGTCAGATATTTTCCCGTATATATAATAGGCAATGGCTCCTGTAAAACTGGCAATACCCATAGAAAGACCAAGAAGCCATTTACTCCCTCCTATATGTTCACAGAAAAATATGGAATACATGGAAAAAAAGATAATATTTGGTATTGAAATAGACAGAATTATTAATATTTCTGTCTGAATGTCCCTTTTTATATAAATAAATGAGAGTTTCTCAGTTATATTTTTATGTTCTTTTTTTTCAGATACAAGAGAGGTTTCTTTAAAAAAGAAGATTATTATAAAAAAGAGTGCAGCAGTAATATAAAGAAGTATCTGAAAAATTAAATATATCTGATTTATATCATTTTTATGAAAAAAAAGTATTATACTCAATGTAGAACCAATAGCCCAGCCAAAAGAATCGAAAGATAAAAGCTCTCCTAGTGCCTGACCTTTATTTTTCTGATTGACTATTGTCGTATAGGCTTTAACAGAAGGAACCATGGCTACATGAAAAAGTGATAGAATTCCGAGACTCATAAGAAGCAATATATAATTTTTCAATGTAAAAACAGCAATAAAAAAGAGAAGATATGATATTACTGTTATAAGGAGAAACATTTTGACCTTTCCCGTAATATCGGCAAAATAACCCCAGAGATTCTGACCCAGAAAGGATGTAATGGCAGGAAGGGTAAAGACCATTGAAACAGCCAGATAGCTTCTGTTAAAGTGGAATATATATATGGGAAGGTAAAGCATTATGATAGATGTGGCAAAACCGACAAGCATATAACAGAGTTTTGCTATAAATAGATTTCTTCTGTTGTTCATCATACCTCTCCCGATTATTGAATAAGAAAGGTTATAGCTTATTTTAAATGATTTGTCAAATTTTCATATACTTGACATTAAAAAATAATATGATATACTAACTTAGTAGTTTACTAATTTACTAATTTATAAAAAGCAGGTGATATTATGAAAATTCCTACGACATTAAAGCATAAACCGGTAATAGTTTCGGAGAATTACGAGCATGTTGACGGCAGGTATGCCTATAAAACAGATGCGAAAGGACTTTCCCTGGGACTTGCCCAGTGGAATGACAGGGGAAAGGTGGATATTTCGGCAAAGGTATGGAGACATACGGGAGAAAAATGGTCAAGACAGTCAGAGGAAATGCCTCTTCACAGGGTTCTTGATCTTGCGATTTTTGTCTGCAGGGCAAAACAATATTTTGCCGAAGCGTACCGTCATGAAAAGCTCTACGATCCGACAAAACCTTTTATAGACAGGGTCGCTCTCCAGGGTGATGCTATGACCATATCTGTGTGCACAGACAATGAAAAGATAGATGAAGACATAAAACTATTTCAACAGGCCCTGAGCAATGACGATGAATTGATAGGTGAAAGATTACACAGGCTTTCTGCAATATTAAAGAAACTTGGTTATTAAATTTATATGAAAGGCGATAAATTATTTAGATAAATTGCCTCTCCATAGTTTTCATCTAAAGCTTTATTTTATGCCATAAAAAATGAAATTTCCTATACTCTTAAATTATGAAAATAACTGTTTTTAACGGAAGTCCGAGAGCTGAAAAAGGCAATACTCATTTTATGGTAAAGGAATTTTTAGATGCTCTTCCGCTAGTACTTTGATATAAAAAGTAGTTTAACTTTCCCCCCTCTTGTTGTAAGATAATTACAAAAAGAGGGGAAAATTTGCCACAGTAGTAGGCCCACGGACTTATGAAACTGCTGGATGTTCCTGTTCAATTCGATGGATGTGTAAAAAGAAAATATTCTTTAGTAACTCCAGATATGTCTACAGGTATTACTGAGCATATCTGGAGTTTTAAAGAACTTTTGACTTTTAGAAAGGGGGTGATTTCATAAGCAAAGTATTAGTGGAACAGCATCTTTTTTTATTATTATACAAGAAAAAATATAATTTGTACACCAGGATTTTGGATAATTTCATGCTATAATATAATCAGGTGATGATATTCATGGAAGGTCAATGACCCCGCCCACAAGGGGAAGAGGTTTTCTGGCACTATTCTATAAAAAAATAGAAGAAGATGTTTCAGTATTGAAAACAGATGTAAAAGAAATAAAGGAGAGACTTGGGAAAGTTGAAAATGATGTTTGTTTTCTTCGGGATGAAGTAAGAGTAGGATTTAATACTTTAAATGATAAACTTAACAGCATGTTTAATTTAACCGCTAAAAGCATAAGAGCCAATAAGAAAGTAGCCGTAATCATGGAAAACGCTTACAGTGAAGCTACTGAAGAATATACAAAGATAAAGAAATCAAAAAAGTAAAAATAATAAGGAAGTGATACTAATGTCAGAACAAATATTAAATTTAATACTCTCTGAAGTAAGAGAAGTAAAATCAAAGGTTGATAGTTTAGAAAAAGACGTTAAAGACCTTAAGGAAGGCCAGAACTTTCTAAAGAAAGATATTAAAGACCTGTCTATTATGACGGGTGAATTTGCGACCAGGTTTGATACTATAGATTCGGAAATAACAGGAGTAAGCAAGAAATTAGATAGGCAGATAGCTTCTTCCCGTTCAAATTCTGCAAAATTTAGAGAGCTTGAAATGCGTATTGAAGACCTGGAAGGTATAACTCCACAGGAAGTTTGAGTATGTGATTTTCATCCAGATGCTTTCCCCAGGATCGTAAAATAAAAGTAAAATGATTGAAGAACTAAAATACAAAAGTGAATATAAATCAATAGACTTATCTCAATATGGAGTAACCCATAAAATAACTGGAAGAAATCGTATAAAGATAAATGGACTGAAAAGACCTCTCATAGTAAGAGGTTTAGACCAGATAAGTAAAGATTATGAGATAGCCAATGGAAAATTAATAAAGAAGCCTTCCGGTTATTATATACATTTAAACTGTTATGCCTCTGTAAGACCTCCGATTTTAATTAAGAAAAAGAATGACTCAATCGAGCTGGATTATGGAATAAAAACAACAATAACCACATCAGATGGTGAGAAATATAATATATCTATTGGAGAAAGTAAACGCCTTAAAACTCTGCAGAAGAGATTGCATCGCAGAGTAAAGGGTTCAAAGAATAGGTGCGCCACGTATTGGATGTGTTAATATTCTATTATTTTATACATCTAAATCACGGTATAAACAATTACTTACAGAGTAAGTATCAACGCTACCAGACTGAAGCCTAAGTTGATAGTCCAACCAGATTAGCACGTAGGGAAACCGAAATGTAAACATAGCATCCTGGTAAAGCCGGAAACGGATGAAGAGGAGAAACAGTAAACTTGAATGACGGCCCCAACAAACCGCTGAATATCGGACTGTTCACAGGGAGAAAAGCCATATTTGCCTGCGGAAACTCGAACGGAGACATGGAGATGCTTCAGACCACCGCCGCGAACGGAGGGTTTGCACTTTTAATCCATCATGATGATGATATAAGGGAATATGATTATGATAAAGGCACAGAAAAGGCTTTAAACATTGCAGAAACAGAGAAAAAAACAACAGTTGTAAGTATGAAAAGAGATTTTAAAAGAATATTTTCTTTCGAGTAGACCTGCCCTATGTTCAAGAAGTGACCTCTATGACTCATAAATTACTCAAATCAGCCTTTGTTTGAGTAATGATCTATGGGAATAACAGAATCCTTTTCTTCTCTTTTACAGAAATGATTTTTTTATTTATCCGAAATAAGAAGGATTTTTACCCTGTGCAACAAATGAAATCCTGAAAAAATACTATACCGGAGGAAGGTTAAATTATGGCAAAGTTTAAACTTACCGATTTGAAAAGATATCTCAATGAACATACACAAAGAAGAATTAATCAGGGATATTACAGAACTTTTCAGGAAGAACAAACAGGTTCAGGAATATTATCAGCTTAAATTCAACCCTGTCGATAAAGAGATTCTTGAAAAATATAAAACTATAGTGGAAAATGAATTTTTCCCTCCCCGTGGTTCTGGTAATATGATACAGGTTATGGACTCGGGTGCAATATAAAAGAAATATATCATGAATATTTTAAGAGTATAGGAATTTTCATTTTTTAAGGGTTATGGGTTTCGGGTGTTGGGTGTTGGGTTAAAAAGATTAACAACCCAAAACCCAAAATCTAAAACCCAACACCCATAATTTAAAAATTAAGAGGCTTTTATTATGTATGAAACTGTAAATGAAATTGAAGAAGATATAAAAATTCATATAAGAAATATGCTGGAAAATATATTAACCCTTAATGAGTTAAAAAAACTGGCGGTAAATAAAGATATTACAGTAAAAATACCAGGTAAAGAGGGGCTAATAGAAAAGATCTCGGAGAAATTTTTTACAAATGAGAAATTTGTTGAATTTTATAACCTTTTACCCATTTCATATCAATTACTCCTTCATTATATGAGAGTGCATCAGGCAGCAATGGGTATAAGGGACATTAAACGTTATATAAACTATCATGATGATTACAGAAAATTATTCTCGGATTTAAAACAGGAACTGGCTGTAAATGGACTGACTGTCATTATAGAGAGAAAAGGTTGTTATTACTATTCACAAAGTCAGTTGGAAAGATTTTCTTTTTATCTTTCGCCTGAATTTTATGATATTCTTCCACGTCTCCCTGTAAAGGGAATAAAACTTAATGAAAAAGGAACAGGTAATTCCTTACAGGATTTTGCAAAAAATATTCTTCTCTTTTTACTGGATCTAAAAACACCTGAGAGGAAAATAGATAAAGATATTACAGAAGCTATAAAACCATATAAAGATAAAATTTCCAGAGATAATTTTATTGATCATCTTATTGGTGGATGGAGTAAGAATAACTTTTTATATGATATGGATATCTGTGGATATCTTATTTATATTTTAAATAATTTACCTGACGGAGAATGGATAGGATTATCAAAACTTAAAGATTTTTTCCAACAGTTTACCATGTGCTCCCATACTGAAAAATTAAAAGGAATTATAGCTGCAGTCTGCCGGGAAGGTGTTAATACAGGTTTATTTGAAAAGATTGAGAAAGTAGATGAAGAGTATTACAGAGCTTCTTCGCCTCCTTCGGAGAAACCGCCTGCCAGTGTCAAAATAGAACAGGATGGAACAGTTTCTTTAGATGTAAAAGAAACACCTGTTGCCGTTATACTGGATATGTTAGAAATATCGGACTGGAAATATGCCGATAATAAATTTATCTTCACGCCATCTTTATTAAAATTAGGAAAGATCTACAGAGAAAAGTCCGGTTTTTCTTCTCTTCTAGTCAACTATTTAAAAGACATAACTAAAAAATATAAGGAAGCCTTTTTATATGTAGAGAAAGAATACGGTAAAATTATGGTTCATTCCGGTCTGGCTATCTTTGAGATTAACGATATTACTGTTTCAGCACTGTTAGAACATAATTTCTCCGATATATTTCATCGTCTGGAGGGAAATTTTTTTGCCGCAGCAAAAAAAGATGAAGAAACAATCTGTAATTTTTTAAATCAGAAAAAATATAGTATCAGGGTAAAGGAGTAGAATATGGAAGATATAGCAGTTATTCCTTCTGAAATTATAGAAAAAGAATATATTATAGAGAGAAATGATACATTTATAAGAAAAGACTTATATCAGTTTATGAATTTTATTTATTATAATGAAATAAAAAGGACTCACAGAGATAATACTATTCCAAAGGGGGCAGCTAAAAAACTGGCAAAAATCCTATCTCTAAAAGATGAAATGGATTTTGTGGAAAGCCACGGTTATGGTTACTGGTCTGATTTTATCTCCCGTCTTGCCAGAGGTATGAAGCTGGTACATTTTAATACTGAAGGTGAATATATGGGATATAGCAGCAGGGAACGGTCCTATCCGGAAAATTATATATCACTGTCGGAAATGGAATGGAAAAACTATTTAGCCTTAAGAGATATTGAAAAAGAGATGGCTCTTATCAAAGGCTTATATGGTATTACTGAAAATGAATTTTACCATAAGTCTACTCTTATGAATACGGAAAAATTTTCAACCTCTGGTTCTGACGGAGGAGCCGCTTCAAAGATGAAACTTTCTGAAGTTCGAAATAATCTTTTAGATATCCTCTATCGTCTTAAACCAGGTGTGTGGTACAGTATTACCGATATGGTTCGTTATTTAAAGGAAAAATATTTTAATTTAATCATTAATCACAATAAAACAGAAGATTTTGAATTCACTTATTTCAAGCTCTATGGATTAAATAAGAAACTTTCCGATAAAACATATAAATTAGTAAAAGAAAAACTTGGTGATAAGAAATTTTCTCACGATCACTTGATTAAAACCCTGAAAAATTTTAAATTAAAAAACGAAGAGATTGAAATAATACTGAATTATGCTGAAGATAAGCAAAATTCCATAAAAATAAACACTTATAAATATTTTTATGAAGATCCATGGAAACGTGATAAAGAAATTCAGGACATGGAAACAGACTCCTTCGAAAGGGTAGAAGGAAGATATGTTCCTTTCTTTCTCGAAGAAATCCCCTTTATTATGGGTTTTGTAGAACTGGCCTATCATAAAACTGTTTCTGACCTGTATCCCCAGCCCTATGGAAACATGAGGGCTTTCAGGCTGACTCCAAAATTTTTTAATGTTTACGGCAAAAATCCTTTATATAACGAAGTAAAAGTTCTGGTTCAGGCAAATCATGAAATAGTTGTAGAATATCATGGTTATGCCGAAAAAGAGATTGATTTTCTGGAAAGATATGGAAAGTTAAAAAAAGATGATGCAGTTTTAATTTTTCAACTGGAAAAAAAGTATATTTCAGACCGTGTGGCTGCAGGAGAAGATATAGAGAAAATTATTCAGGATTTAAAGGATATATCTTCAGTGCCGCTGCCTGAAAATATTATTACGGAAATGGAAAGCTGGGGAAGTTACGGTGAAAAAATTACCCTTTACAGAGATTATTCTTTACTGGAGATTGAAAAGGGGAGACAGAAAGATACAGGGGAGCCTGAGGAAATCTTCCGGAAGAAAATAATAAAAAAAATAAGTCCAGACATATATCTGGTAAAAGATGGAAGATATTTGTTTAATTATTTGGAAAACCATGAATATTTACCGGTAGAATTTGATCATTTCAAGAAAGCTTTTAATTATAAAGACAAAAATTATTCCGCTATAAAGGGGGCTCCTTCGAAGAAGCCGAAAATTGAATGTGAAGTCACTTTCAGGGATTTTGCCTGTTTTAATTGTTCAAAATCGAAAATTTTATCTCACTTAGAAGAAGAATTGAAAAAAAAGGAGATCCCGTCATATCTTATTAAAGAACATAATTTTGTTCTGGTACCTGCAGTTTATAAAGAATTGTTACGAAATACAGCCAGAAAAATCATAGAGAAGAATAATATGGAAATAAAGGAAGTTTAAATTTATGGAAATTCAGCTTACAAATCCTGTGATAATTCAGAGTGACAGAAGTATTTTACTTGAAGTCCATAATCCTCTCTTTGAACAGGCAAGAGATGCCCTGTCCCGTTTTTCCGAACTGGTAAAATCTCCGGAACATATTCATACCTATAGAATTACTCCCCTTTCTTTATGGAATGCAGCTTCTTCAGGTTCCGGGGAAAAAGAAATACTCTCTCAGCTACATGAATTTTCAAAATATCCTGTTCCTCAGAATATTATAATTGACATAAAAGAAATACTTAACCGTTACGGAAAAATTCGTCTTTTCCCTGATGGAAAAAAAGATCTGTTAAAACTTGAGGTTACAGATGAATATCTCTTTAAAGAACTTAAATATAACAGAAAACTTCAGGATTACTGGGTTGAAGAAATTCCTGAAGGTTTTCTTATAAATATAAAAAATCGGGGAAATATAAAGCAATCTCTTATTAAAATCGGTTATCCTGTAGAAGACAGAGTCGGTTATATAGATGGTTCTCCTCTGGAAATAAGATTAAAACCATACACAGGAAACGGCGAACCTTTTTCTCTCAGAGATTACCAGAAAGATTCCATATCGACTTTTTACAGGGATGGAACTATTGAGGGAGGACATGGTGTAATTACCCTTCCCTGTGGTTCAGGGAAAACCATTATAGGCATGGGTATTATGGAAAAGATTTCATCTTATACGCTGATTATCTCTACAAATACCGTAGCAGTACACCAGTGGATAGATGAACTCCTGGATAAAACCACACTTACTCCTGACCTTATAGGAGAATATACGGGACATATAAAAGAAATCCGTCCTGTTACTATTGCAACCTACCAGATACTGACCTACAGAAAATCTAAAGAATCTGATTTTACTCATATGGAACTTTTCCGGCAAAAAAACTGGGGACTTATTATTTATGATGAAGTTCACACACTGCCTGCTCCGGTATTCAGAGCCACTGCAGACATACAATCAAAAAGGCGCCTGGGACTTACTGCGACCCTGGTAAGGGAAGACGGACTGGAAGACGATGTATTTTCCCTTGTGGGGCCCAAGAAATACGATATGCCCTGGAAAGAACTTGAAAACAAAAAATTTATCGCTCAGGCTTACTGTTATGAAATTCGCCTTGATTTGCCACATAAAGAGAAACTCTCCTATGCAGTGGCAGACGGGAGAAATAAATTCCGCATAGCTTCTGAAAATAGCAGTAAACTGAAGATTGCAGAGGAAATTATGGAAAATCACAGAGATGAGCAGATTCTTATAATCGGCCAGTATATATCCCAGCTTGAATATTTACAAAAAAACCTGAATTTACCAATGATTACGGGAAAAATGAAAAATTCCGAGAGAGAAAAATTATATCACGATTTTCGTGAAGGTAAAATTAATACACTTATTGTGTCTAAAGTGGCTAATTTCGCGATAGATCTGCCTGATGCCAGTGTGGCCATACAGGTTTCCGGGACCTTTGGCTCCCGTCAGGAAGAAGCCCAGAGACTCGGCAGAATTTTAAGACCGAAAAACCGCCCTTCCTATTTTTATACACTCGTAAGCAGGGATACGAAAGAACAGGATTTTGCCCTTAACAGACAGATGTTTCTTGCAGAACAGGGATATAAATATAGAATTGAGAACTGGTAGGCAGTTTCTTATAATCTCTTCTGGTTGATTTCATTATTATTATCCTCATCATCTAATTCCTCTTCGTCTCTTATTTCACTATATTCTCCTCTGGCATATTCCCGTATGCCTCTTTCAAATACAGGCATATCTTCTTTTGTTGCAGGTTCTATAACAAACTCCTCTCCATCAATATTAAACTTAACTGACTTTCCTTCTTTGTCTTTCAGGTAATCCTTTACAACTTTTATCATAAATTTTTGCATTGTAGTCTGTTCTTTTAGAGCCTGTATTTTAATTGCATATTTTAATTCTTTAGGTAATTTAAGATTTATAAGTCCTTCATTTTCCTTTACTCTGGGCATACAAAAACCTCCTTTAAAAATATCATAACATAAATTTTTTGAGAAGTAAATACTCTCTTTTCTCTCTTCACTTTATTATCTACTTATAAAGAAAATGTACCTTTTGAGAAATGGTATTTGAGAGGAAAATATAGCGATGTATGAATTAATAAATGTTGTTTCTGCGGAAAATTATATTTATTAGCTTCTGCAATAAGTTCTCCTTTTTCTAATTTCACGCCAAATCCGTTTATTATTGTTCTCAGGATCTCTTCTCTTCTTTCGGAATTAATATTTAATCCGGATATTTCAAGGTCAGCAAGGGTATAACCATCATCTGTTAAAATAAACTTATCTCCATTCTGCTGTATATAAAACTGAATAAAATCATTATGCCTATCCAGAAAGGGGGTTGTGATTTCGGTGTATTCACCTATATTATTTAGTTTTATATTAGAACGTAGCCAATCTGTATACCAGCCTACGTAATCCTTCTCTTTTGTTTTCATTAAAACATCTCACTTTGAACCGCCATGTTGCGGCTATTTTCTACTTTGCAGTATTCTAGAAAATCTATCAATGTTCCTATTAGATCTTTTGGATTTATGAATATATTCTCCGGCATAGGTATATCTGTAGCGTTATATTGAACTCCACAGGTCATACAAATATATACTTCTGACACTAATCTCTCTTTGTTCCGGGAAAAATATCAAAAATTTGACAAAAATTTAAATTTCATATAATATCATAGTAAATTATAATAAATTTCGTAAAAAATTTACGAAAAACATCAAAATTATAGAAAGTTGTATTATGATAATCGATTTTTCCGTAGAAAATTTTAAATCCATAAAAGAAGAACAGACATTCAGTATGGCTGCAGTAAATTTACGAAATGAGCATCCTGAACATGTATTTTCTTATGATAAAAATATTTCTCTGGTGAAAACTGCTGCTATATATGGTGCAAATGCCTCAGGAAAAAGTAATTTACTGGAGGCATTACTGGCATTAAGGAATTTTATCGTTGATTCGACAGATCTAAAACTGGACGCAAGAATACTTTATTACAGACCTTATAAGTTAGATAAAAATTATTCCAGGAGATCTTCGAATTTTGAAATAGAATTTATCGGTAATGATAAAATAAGATATAAATATAATATTTCATTTAATGAAAAAGAAGTAGAAAAGGAGAAGCTCGTTTTTTACCCCAGAACACAGGAAGCATTATTATTTGAAAGAAAAATAGGAGAAAATATTACTTTCGGCTCACAACTTAAAGGTAGAAAAAAGGATATAGAAAATCAATTACTGCCGAACAATCTTTTCCTTTCAAAAGCAGCAAACAGCAACCATGAACAACTGGGAAATATATATAAATATTTTTTATATAATTTAAATTTTAACACAGGTTTCATTTTAGCAAGAGAACCTTGCCAGAGTACGACTATGCAACTGGCCAGACAGGATAATCCCGAATTCAAAAATAAATTGATTGATTTTCTTATAGCCTGCGATACAGGAATTCTTTCTGTGGGGATACGAAAAAATGATAGAGATAATGAATTTTCTTATATGCTTAATGATATAATCGATAATATAAGTAAAAGTGAAGAGCATACAGGAGACGATATAAAGAGTAAACTCTGGAAGCCATTTTCTTTTAAACCGGTAACATACCATACGCTCTTTGAGGATAAAAAGGAAACAGGTGAAGCAGAATTCGAATTATATGAAGAATCCGATGGAACACTAAAAATGTATGCTCTTGCAGGAAAGCTGATACCCGTTCTGGAAAATGGCTTAACACTTATTGTTGATGAACTGGACACCAGTTTACATCCTCATCTGTCTGAATATCTCATAGAATTATTCAATTCTCCCGAAAAAAATCCCAATAATGCGCAGTTGGTTTTTACGACCCATGATACGTCATTGCTTAATTCAAAACTATTCAGGAGAGATCAGGTATGGTTTGCCAAAAGGAATTCCTATGGTGCGACTGAATTCATCTCTCTGGATGAGTTTGATAAAGATGAGGTAAGGAAAAATGTACCTTTCGAGAAATGGTATTTGAGCGGAAGGTTTGGAGCTATACCAAAAATAAATAAAAATTTATTTGAGCCGGTGGAGAAATGTAAAGAATAGATAGGTTATGTCATAGGACAGGAGTAAGAAATCAGGCAAAGAAAGGTATGTATGAAAAAGAGAAAAGACTGAATTCAATTATTTCAATAAATGTATAAAGGGATGTAATTTCCCAGTAAACTGATAGATATAGTAGAAATTATTTTCTCAAAAGGCAGAGAATGAAATTTTCCCACAGGTTATGGGATAATTAGTTTTTCTGTATTTATGTTTGTCCAACAACTTGCTGGACAATTTCCTTTATTTGAAATAGAAATTACAAAGGAATTTTATTTTATTTGATGAATAAGTTGATTAATTTACAAAAATTAATTTACAAAAATAAGATATTAGGATATGTAAATGTTCAATCTTTAAGATTATTCAATTAAGTGCTTTAGTGATAGCGGCACACTTTTTTTACACTAAATCGTATCTTCTTATTGCAATTTGGACTGACATTACAGATAATATTAATACAGAGAAACCATTGGTCAACACGGCTCTTATAGCTTCTACTGGTGTTATGGGGTAGAGTGGACTGTTTTACTATATGGAAATCAATAAAATTCTGAAACCGACTGAAAGGCTGGCAGCACAATATGCTAAATACAACATTAAAAAATAAAATTAAACAACTCTGGGACAGATTCTGGAGTGGAGGAATTTCCAATCCTCTGACTGCTATTGAACAGATAACCTATCTGCTTTTTATGAAGCGCCTGGATGAACTGGACATTCAAAACAAGGCTAATAAGGAATACACATCCAAATTTGATGGTAATTTTACTCTTCCCGACACAGGGGAAAAGGTGGATAAACAATTTCTACGCTGGAGTTATTTCAAGGATAATATGGATACTGAAGAAAGACTTATTCATGTCCAGAGAAAGGTTTTTCCATTTTTGAAACAGCTCAACGGTGGTAAAGCACCTTTTACCAAATACATGAAAAATGCGGTGTTTATTATTCCCAAACCGTCCCTGTTGGATGAGGCTATGTTTACCATCGAAGATATTTTTAAAGAGATAAAAAAAGATGCAGATGAGAAAGGACAGACTTTTCAGGATATTCAGGGTGATGTTTATGAAATGCTCCTTAAAGAAATTGTTACTGCGGGGAAAAATGGGCAGTTCAGGACTCCACGCCATATTATTAAATTGATAGTTGAACTGATAGAACCAAAACTCGAAAATAATCATATAATAGCCGATCCGGCCTGTGGAACTGGCGGCTTTCTGCTGGGAGCATATCAGTACATGGTCACCCAGTTAGATCCAAATAAAAAGAATTTACAGCCAGATGAAGATGGTTTTATCCGATCTTCATCAAGTGGTTTCCTTACTGAAAAGGATAGGAAACAGCTAAATAATAGCCTGTATGGTTATGACTTTGATGTGACTATGGTAAGGCTAGGACTCATGAACTTGATGATGCATGGTATTGACACTCCGAGTATTGAGTATGGAGATACTTTAAGTAAGAGCTACACTGAGCATGATAAATACGATATTATTATGGCGAATCCGCCCTTTACAGGCAGTATAGACAAAGGTGACATAAATGAATCGTTGAAATTGAAAACTACCAAGACAGAACTACTTTTTATAGAGCAGATTTATAACCTGCTTAAAATGGGAGGCAATGCCGGAGTTATCGTTCCGCAGGGAGTGTTGTTTGGTGCAGGTAAAGCTTTTATTGAAGCCCGCAAAATCTTAATTAATAAATGCGATCTCAAGGCTGTTATCACTATGCCGGGCGGCGTGTTTAAACCTTATGCGGGGGTTAGTACGGCAATTTTGATTTTCACTAAAGGCAGTGAAACGAAAAAAATCTGGTTTTATGATATGAAGAATGATGGCCGCACTCTTGACGATAAACGCACCAAACTGCTTGGATACGGTGATTTACAGAAGATAGTTGAGCAATTTAAAAATCGTGATATTAAGAAAAACACTGATAAAACAGGGCAGTGTTTCTTTATATCAAGAGATGACATTCTAGAAAATTATGATCTTAGTATAAGCCGATATAAGGAAGATGTTCCTAAGGAAGTGAAATATAAAAAACCTGTAGAAATTTTAAAGAAGTTGAATGACATTGAGAGTGATATTATTAAGGAACTAGGAGAGCTTGAGGGGATGTTGGAATGAAGTTATTTGCAGATGTACCAATCAACTGGGAAATAAGGCTTTTACCAGAAGTATTTTTTTTCCAAGAAGGACCAGGTGTAAGAAAATGGCAATTTAGGGGTAAAGGAGTAAAGCTTTTAAATGGTAGTAATATCAGTAATGGTTTAATTGATCTATCAAATACTTCAGTTTATATATCAGAAGAAGAAGCAAACGGTAAATATAGCCATTTTCTGGCAGATGATGGTGATTTAGTAATTGCGAGTTCTGGAATAACTGTAGAAAATTTCCACAACAAGATTGCATTTATAAAGAAAGAGCATCTTCCTATTTGCATGAATACTAGTACAATCAGATTTAAATCAAAAAATGTTGAGCAGTCAGATTTAAGGTATTTACGCTTCTATTTAAGAACTCATCTATTTAAATCTCAACTTACTAAATTGATTACTGGATCAGCTCAACTAAATTTTGGCCCCAGTCACTTAAAACAAACCCAGATCCCCCTCCCACCACTCGACAACCAGATCCGCATCGCCACCGTTCTTTCCCGTGCAGAAAGCTTAATTGCCAAACGCAAAGAGAGCATTCGCCTGATGAATGAACTTCTAAAAAGCATCTTTCTGGAGACGTTTGGTGATCCGGTAAGGAATGAGAAGGGATGGGCGAAGAAGCGTATTGATGAAATAGCTGAAGTTAGAATTGGGCCATTTGGTAGTTTGCTTCATGCTGAAGATTATGTAGATAATGAAATTCCACTTATTAATCCAAGTCACATTATAAATGGAGAAATTGTACCTGATTATACGCTAACAATAACACCTGAAAAATTCAACGAGCTTGAACCTTATCAGCTTAAAATTAACGATGTTGTGGTCGCAAGGCGAGGAGAAATAGGCCGTTGTGCAATTGTACGCACGTCAAAACCGTTATTGTGTGGAACTGGCAGTATGTTCATTAGGATTTCTTGTAACTATTCACCATTATTGCTTCAACATCAAATTTATAATACTTCTTTAAAAGATTACTTAGAAAGTAAAGCAAAAGGTGTTACAATGAAAAACCTAAATTCCACTACTTTAGGTAACCTACAAGTATTATATCCCCCTCTTCCTCTCCAGAAAAAATTCGCCGCCATAGCCGAAAAAGTAGAATCCCTCAAATCAAAATACACCAACAGTCTCGCCGAACTGAAAAAACTTTACGGCTCCCTCAGCCAGATGGCATTTAAGGGTGAACTAGATTTAAGCCGTGTGCCGTTAAAGCCAATTATTTCATCACAACCACCAGAATTTAAAAGTGAGGTGTCAGAAGTGAAGGTATCAGCAGAAAAAATATCCTTGGAAACTGACCTTATAAATTTTATAAAAGCACTGCCTGTAAAAAAATTCACCTTTGAAGAACCATGGCTATATATATACACTTCGTTCTATGTTGCCTTTCCTCTGCCTGTAAAGAACTTCACATTTGGAGAACTATGGCAGGAGCTTGAAAAAGCATCTTATGAAGAAATGCCTGAATATGAAAAAATAAAAGGTATGATTTACAACATGCTTGACGGTAAACACCTATCTCAATCATTCGATATAAACAGAAAAGAGATGGTAATGAGGGTAAACACATGAAACTTTTACGTCTTAAAATAACCGATCCTGCCGGATTTCGGAGCCTCCAGCCAGGCTTCGAGATTCAGTTTTTGACGGAATGGAATTATGATGAAGCCGGGGACTTTAATCCTTACATACTGGCAGGCCCGAACGGAAGCGGTAAGTCTAATGTTCTGGAAGTGCTTGCCGCCATTTTTTATCATATGGAATGCGTTTATCTGAATTATAAACCAAAAATCTTTGAATATGATGCAGATAACGCAGATAAAAATCCAGGAGGGTTTCGTGGCGAAAAAGCTATACCGGATGGTTTCGAGATTGAATACTTAATTTCTTTACCTGAATTTTTAAATATGTCAGATGCTTCAGATTATGCCCATATAAAAATTAATAAAGAACCCGACAAATCTCCGGTTATTATTATGGTTGAGGGAGATTTTTTTGACGAGCAGACGGAAGAGAGAATTTTAACAAGAGTAGAAGCGAAAGAAGTATTACCTAAATTTGTAATTGGTTATTCATCAGGTGAAAATGAAATATTAAGCCTCCCATTTTTCAAAATGCGTTTTATATATTTTGACGAATATAAAGATTACCTTATCAATGAGGGGCCATATTCAACTGAGACTGAAGGTCGCCTGACCTTTCTGAACAGTGAATTTAATCAAGCCATTATATTAAGCAATCTTCTGATGCAGGATAAAAAATTATTAAAGATTTTTAAAGATGATGTCGGAATTGATGACATTAAAAGGTTCCAAATCATAATAAAAAAATATATTGAGTTGGATAAAAACCAGATTAGAGAAAATGATGAAGACACGACAAGGTTTTCTAAAAAAATTATTGAAATAACAGAAAATGATTTTGGAGAAAAACAGTACCGTCTTGATATAACACAGAACCTTGAACCAATTATTCGAAAGCTAAAAAGTTGTTCTACCTGTAGTTATGAAGATTATGATGCAAATGAACTGTATCTTGATTACTGGGTCAATGAAGAAACAAAAAAAGCTTTTACTTTAAATTTTTCTTCTCCTATAGAACTCTTCCAGGCATTTCAAATTTTGCTCACATTAAACCTTCACACAGTAAAAGATGAACTTAAAAAAGAATTGTATCAATCTTCAAGTTTATATGTAAATGAAACTGTTCCAACACTTCCATCAGATAAAAGAGTTATGCGCTTTAAGAATTTTTTGATTAAAAAAGCAGGGATCGAAGAAAATATTTTAATAAAATCTCTTTCCGATGGAGAGTGCCAGTTATTACACTCTTTAGGGATGTGCCTTCTTTACAAAGATAAAGAGTGCCTTTTTCTGTTAGATGAGCCGGAAACCCATTTCAACCCTGACTGGCGTGCAATGTTTATTTCCAGACTTTGGGACTGTTTCAAAGCTAACTTAGAAATAACAGATAAAGTTATAAAAAACCTTGTAAATGCAATTTCTAGTGACAAAATAAACGCTTTACTTACGATGAAAAGTAAAAAATTTTCTTTAGAAGATCTGAATGATATTTTTAAAAATTGGAGTTTTACAGAAGAGGAAATTGAAGTAGTTAAAAAACATGCCGTAAGAGCAACAATGTGTGAAATGTTAATAACAACGCACACTCCTTTTTTAATCTCGGACAGTAAAAAAGAGTATGTGTTAGTCTTTAATAAAGATTTAAAAAATAAAACTATCGAAGTATCCCGACCGGATTACAACACATTTGGTGCGTCAATCAATAAAATCACTATGAAAACCTTTGGAAAAATGGAAACTATCAGCGGTTATGCAGAACAGCAACTTGAAAATATTAAGAAACGGTTTGAATCTGGAGAATCCAAGCAAGAAGTCCTTGATGAAGTCAATGCTCTTCTTGGAGACTCTGTAGAAAAAGTCCTTTTTGTAAATAGAGTAATTGATAGTATGGAGGAGAAATAATGCTTTTCCCTTATAAATACATACCTCACAGTATAGAGAAGATGCAGAAATTTGTTGATTATATTTTTGATGAAGTCTGGTGTAAAGCGCAGTCTGTCCCTGATTACTCCTTTAATTTATACGACAATGAACCTGAATTAAAAGACGTAATCATATCTTTCGACTCCTCAAATAATAAAAGTAGCATTTTTTTTAACACTAAGATCAGGGAAATATTTGATGTATTTAAAAGATTGCCTGCAACTGATATTAAAAAGTTAAAAAGTTGGTATAAAGCGAATAATGAGATCGAAAAACTTTGCAGTAATGATCCTGATGTAACGCCTGTTCTTTATAAAGAACTTAAAAATTTTAATCTACGTTTATCTGACTTAATTGAGACATTTTTTAAAAATTTGTATCCAAATAAAGATCATAACATTTTATCCCCACCACCATTATCCCGAAAGATTGGTAAAATTATTGATCACTACACTGAGTTTATGAATGTTAATAAAAAGGGGAAATGCCCATTTTGCGGGATAAATGATATAAAAGGCAATAACCATACAAAGAGAGATGCTTATGATCATTACCTACCAAAAAAACTGTATCCATTTAATTCGATTAATTTTAGAAATCTTGCTCCGATGTGCAATGATTGTAATAGTTTCTATAAATCAGCAAAAGATCCTTTGCATAGTACAAACGACAATCGCCGAAAAGCTTTCTACTCCTATAGTTCAGCTTGCTATAAAGTGGAAATAAGAATATCACTTACTTCAACTGATATTGAACATCTAACCTCTGATGATATTACAATTAAGTTTGGCCCACCTGATTTATTAGAAGAGCTAAATACCTGGAATGAGCTTTTCGAAATAGAAAAAAGATATAAAGACAAATGTTGTAGCGCAGATGCTAGATATTGGATTAGCCAGGTTATTGAAGAAGGTGAAAACTGTGGGCTTATGCCAATAAAAATGCTTTCAGCAAAGTTTAAATGTGCAGAGAACAGTCCTTATTCAGATACGAACTTTTTACGAATTCCTTTTTTAAAAGCATGTAAGGAAAAAAATATTTTTAAGGACACATTATAAAAATAACTTCTTACATCTATAAAAACTGAAAGGAAAAAATTATGAATAACGATAACATTATATCTTTTGAAGAGTACAGACAGAAAAAGGCAGGAAAAAATTACAGGGAAGATGCCTTTACTGCAATTTTCAGAAAAGATTTGCGGGAACAGGAAGACCTGATTAACTGGTATTTATTCCATAAGGATTTCAATAAACATAAACTGTTTGTCCATTCTCTTTTCTATGAAAATCATATCCAGAAAATACCCAATCCCAATTCCGGCTATGTGATAGGTTTTAATAAAAAAGCCATAGAAAATCACAGTAAAGCCATGATTGATGCGGTAACATGGGAAGGCAGGGATTATATTTTATTACAGGCAGCAGGGTGTACCTACAGGCAACTCGGTGAAATGGTAAACGGATATAAAAGCAGAAGCAGTGAGGAAACCTCACAGGCTTTCCGTGATGTACTTTTGAAAACGAACAAGGTTATTATTATACAGGAATTATCAAAAATGAAAATGTCCGCTGTAGAAAAGACAGATATCGCACGTTTTTTAATAAAAATTCTGGATGATGCACATTTCGATGGAATATTCCCTTCATCTGACCTGATTTTTATAGATTACGCAGATTTCTTACAAAAATCCTGGGAATCCATAGGAACCTATTTAACAGTTCTTGCCTGAACTATAGTAAATTCTTATAATAAATCCCTGCCGCAATGCAATCCTGGCAAGGAGATAAAATATAGATTATTCCATCTTTTTCAATCATTTAAGCCTTCCTGCTTCTGGAAAAGATGAAGCTTATTCTTTACTTAATGATTCATTCCGGAGAGTTTTACATCTTAAATAGAATAAAAATAAATTTTTTCTTTTTAAAAATTTTCCAAAACCTTCAAAATTTCCTTGCAATATCCTTCTACATTTGTTCTCTCATGATCGGATATCACCTGCATCCTGTTCAGAATCAAAACTCACTTTATCTACCTCCATAATGAGCTATTAACCACTCTTTAAATAATTCCACACGAATTCTATAATGATTATCCGACGGTCTTTCAATTACCTCTCTTTTAAGAAGATCTTCTATAATCATATCTATAGAGACACTGGTTTTACAATTTATATTATTTTTACTGCAGGGGCCTGTTCTGCTTCCAAGAGCTATAGACTTCAAAACTTCCAATGTATCCTTATTGGAAATTGCATCAGGGGAATCATCTCCGGCACTTATAAAATTGTCAAATTTATCTTCTGTTAAAGCATTAACCCCACGGATCATATCATCTTTTATTTGCTCCACATCTGCATCAGTAACATATATTGTTTTTTTATTGTTCATATCCACGACAAGTTTATTACACATCATCTGTATATAAAAAGGACTTCCTGCTGTCAATGAAATTATTCTCTCTATAGCCTTTTCTCTATACCGGCTTTTTCCTTTTTTTCCACCAATTTTTATAGGCTCATCGATTAATTTTTCCGCTGCATCTTTCTTTAAGTAACTTACTCTTATATCCTGCGATATACCAAACTCATTCGGAAACTTCTGCTTAAACTTCGGGATTACATCCTGCCCTACGAGAATAATACTGAAATGCCCCTGTTCAAATAAGGCTTTCCAGCTTTTCATAAAAACTTCCGGTATATTACCTTTTATTATCTCTCCATAGATATAGGAAAATTCATCTATCATTAAAACAATATTTCTTTCTTTCCAGAATTTATCTTTTTTTCTTAAGCGATTGAACTCAGATAATTTATTACTAAATAATAATGTAGAATTATTTTTTATATCAGACAGAGTTGGAGCTTTAAAACTTAATGGTGGAACTCCATTATCGATACTATCTTTAATAGTTGTTTCTAATCCATACAGTATTTTCCACAAAAGGGCTTCTACAGAAAAATCTAGTAAAATGTCTCCCATACTGAAATCTACAACAATTTTATTATCCTGTATTTTTCTTTTCAGATGCCTCAGTATAGATGATTTTCCGGAACGTTTTTGCCCGTAAATTATTATACTCTTTGGCAACGATGATTCTATAAGTTCTTTAGAAATAGTATTAAGTAATTCATCCCTGCCGTAAAACATTGCCGGGTCATCTACCGGGCCGCCTTCTGCATAAGGGAAATATGGATTTACAATTTCCTGAAAATCTTCTAAGGGTTTAATATCTATTTTATCTTCCGGTATGTCTGAAAACTTTTCAGGCAATATATCATGAGGATGTTTTTCTATAATCATTTCTGAAGGCTTTTTCTCATTTACAGCGATATTCCATGAATTAATTATATCTTCAAGAATAGTTTCTCTGAAAGAATTATTTGATATAATTATGTGATACTGGCCTATTTCTATAAGATTACCTGAAATCATACGGCCATCCTTTAAAAAGAAGGTCGCTTTTTCTCCAATTGGTATCTGCCTCTGTATAAGATGTGTAATCTTCATATTATTAACCTTTACTCTACAGTTTTATCATTCATGTCCTCTATGATTTGTTAAAATGGAATATCTTCCCATTCTGCCTCTATATTTGAACCTTCTTGATTTTCTTTAGAATTTTGTTCTTCCAATGAAAATATGAAATTCATAAGACAGGAAACATATTTACAGATTAATATACTTTCATTTATTTTTATTACCACACTTTTTATTATTGTATCCAACGACTTCTTCGTTGTCAAGGAAAAAAATACCAAAATTGTAGACAAGGTTAAATTCTTCAATAATTTAAAATTTTATATGCTATTTTATCTACATTAATCTCTTTAAGGAAATTAAGAGATTATCTGAAAAATGAAGTATGCAATCAACACTATAGCTCCTTTGCTAAACAAGTATTGAATAAAAATCCATAGGAAACTATTTAACAGTCCTTGCGTAAAAATTGATAAATATTCAACCTGAGAATTATAATTTAAAATCAGACATAAATTTATTGACAGAATATTTAAGTTAACTATAATATTCAATAAAATAGGATAAAAAAGTATCAACCGATTCACACTTAATTACATAGGTTATAAGAAAAAATATATGAAAAATACAATATGTAAACCGGTAACATTAGAGCCTCTATTAAAATGGCCCGGTGGGAAAGAGAAAGAATTGAAATATATTCGCCCCCGTTTACCTGAGCATTTTGAAAATTACTATGAACCATTTGTAGGTGGCGGTGCAGTTTATACGGCCATTCAATTCAAAAAAGCATACATAAATGATAAATCACAGGAACTGATTGAATTATATAAGATCATTCAGTCATCAGAGAGAAAAGAGTTTTTTAATGCCCTTAATGAAATGGCTGATAACTGGGAAATTTTAGGTAATGTTACAGAAAGACACAAACAATTTTTCATTGAACTTTACAAGAAATATTCCGGAAATAAAATTAATGAAAGTATCTTAACTGATGATTTATTTGATTTTATATTAAAACATGCTAAAGAATTTAATGGAATGTTTTCACATACCTATAATTTTAATATCGAAAATTTCATTGAAGAATTAAAGAAAAATCTGAACAGAAAAATAAAAAGGATGAAAGAACTGGAAATACAAAAAGATAAACTTCCGGATAAAGACATTATTGATAATATTGAAGCAGCCATGAAAAGTGCTTTTTATATGCATTTCAGGCATTTATATAATAATAAATATAATCTACATAAGGCATTATCATCGGCAATTTTTCTATTTATAAGAAATTTTGCCTATAGCAGCATGTTTCGATATAATTTAAAAGGAGAATTTAATGTCCCTTACGGTGGAATAGCATATAATAAAAAGAATTTCAGAAAAAAAATAGATTTTTTATCATCACATGCTTTACATCAATATTTGAGCAATACAATTATTGAAAATGAAGATTTTGAAGTATTTCTTGAAAAAACCAGACCGACCGAAAAGGATTTTATATTTCTTGACCCACCTTATGATTCCGAATTTAGCAATTATGCCAAAAATGGATTCACAAGAGATGACCAGAAGCGATTATCTGATCATCTCATAAATAAGACAGAAGCTAAATGGATGTTAATAATAAAAAACACAGAATTTATCTGGGATTTATATAATAATAAAGGACTGAAGATTGAGCCCTTTGATAAAACTTACCTGGTGAGTTTTATGAACAGGAATAATAAAAAAACAGAACATTTATTAATAAGGAATTATTAAGTTATGGTAAGAATAACAGAAAATGAACTTATACTACCATCACTATATTTAATGAGTTTATCTCCAACTAAAGGATTAACTACACCTGATTTGATAGCTAAATTGAGAGATTTATTAAAACCATCAGGTGAGGATCTGGATACTTTAAAAGACAGAGGTGATAATAAATTTTCTCAAAAAGTAAGAAACTTAAAATCTCATAAAACCTTTGAAAAATATGGCTTTGCTAAATACGAAGGTATTATTGTTACTCTCACAGACAAAGGCGAAAAATATTTGCAGGAGAATATGGATAAATTAAACGATTTACTTAAAAAGGAAGATTCGACCTCTGACAGTCATTTTATGGATGTAGAAACTAACCGGGAAGAAAGAGAGCCGGATGTAATATACGATTCAGATAGCAATACAAGGGAAGATTTAACCGCTGACGGCCATTTTGCAGGAGTAGAAGCAGACCCGGAAGAAAAAGCTCCGGAAGAACCATTCGATCCGGAACAAATTTCTATAGATACCAGATCAGTAGTTATGGAAGCTCTTATCCGTCGTTTACTGCAGGGAACTGTTCGGTTGGCACCGGCCTTTCAACGTAAAGAGATCTGGAATTTAGAGAGAAAGAGCAGGCTCATAGAATCATTGATGCTAAAAATACCTTTACCAATGTTTTATGTGGCTGCCGATGAAAAAAGCAACTGGGACGTAGTAGATGGTTTACAAAGACTGACTACATTCAAGGAATTTATCTTAGGAAAAGATTTTTTAATAACGAAAGATGAAAAAAAACGGGGAGAAGGGTTTAAACTTCAACAGCTTGAATTCTGGGGAGATAAGTATAATAATTTTAATTTTAATGAACTACCGGATTTTCTCATAAATCGTATCTTAGAAACTGAGTTTAAATTCACAATAATTAATCCCGGCAATCCCGAAGAAGTAAAACGAAATATTTTCAAACGTATTAATACAGGCGGAATGCCCCTGACCTCTCAAGAAATAAGACATGCCCTCTATCAGGGAAAATCAACAGAACTTTTGAAAGAATCAGTAGAAAGTGAGGATTTTCGAAGGGCAATTGATTATTCAGTCGATGACAGCCGGATGGCTGCAAGAGAGTTGATTTTAAGATTCTTTGCCTTCTCAATTCGCAGTTATAGAGATTACCCTAAAACATCTGACATGGATACATTTTTGAGTGATACTATGAGGCTTATTAATATTATGCCGGAATTACCAGAAAGAGAATTTCAAAAAATATTTAAAAATTCATATGTACCATCCTTACGCTTTTGTGATATTGAAATTTTAAAGAAACGTTTTATTGAAGGTATGAAGAGAGCTTATGAACTCTTTGGCGAGCAAACTTTCAGAAAATCATTTGGACGTCCCAGACGTTCACCTATAAATAAAACCCTTTTTGAAGTATGGGGAAATCTTTTTGCTGATTTAAATGAAGAAGAATTCAAATGTCTGATATCGAATAAGAATGATTTTTTAAAAGAATATAGTCGTGCATTAAATGAACCTGATTTTGTCAATCTCATATTACGAGACAGTTGGAAATATTACGGTGTACAGACAAGATATAAACAATTAAAAGAAATAATCGATACGTTTATAAAAAAATAGGAGATCCAGAACATGTTAACTGCTATTCATCTGTTAAATTTTAAATCTTTTTTTGATCAAAAACTCAGTTTAGCGCCTATGACACTGCTTGCCGGACTTAACAATTCCGGAAAAAGCTCTATCATACAGGCGTTGCGAATGATGTGGACATGGTCTGAAATAGACGATCATACCGAGCATATCAGAATTGCAGATGAAATTTTCATAGAATATAATAAGATGTTATCTGGCGAACCATTTAATGGAACTTTTATATGACCATTGTGCTTGATTTTCAGAACATTGACAGAACAAAACTCATGATTGTCGGGGGTAAAGGCGCGAACCTGGGGGAACTTTCCAGGATTGAAGGAATAGGCGTACCGGATGGTTTTTGTATTTCTACTGAAGCCTTCAAAAGAATCATCGGGGAAAGATCGTCAATTAACGAATTACTCGATCAGTTATCCCTTCTAAAGGTGGAAGACCGGGATAAAATCGGTGAACTCAGCGGTGAGATTCGCAGGGTCATAGAAGGGATAACCATCCCTCAGGACATTAATGAAGAGATCACCTCCAGGCTTGATGAAAAAAATGCCTGTGCAGTACGATCCAGCGCAACTGCAGAGGATTTACCGACGGCTTCCTTTGCAGGCCAGCAGGATACCTATTTGAACATTATCGGACATGAGGCAATCCTGAAGCATATCAGCAGGTGCTGGGCATCACTATTTACCGAAAGGGCAGTAACATACCGCATTCAAAACGGCTTCGACCACCGTAAAGTCCACATGTCCGTGGTTGTTCAGAAGATGGTCTTTCCTCAGGCGGCAGGAATTTTATTTACTGCCGATCCCGTCACGTCTAACAGGAAGGTGTCATCCATTGATGCCGGCTTCGGACTCGGTGAGGCCCTGGTCTCCGGCCTGGTGAACGGTGATGTCTATAAAGTGCGTGACGGCAGGGTTATCGATAAGAAGATATCCACAAAAAAACTGGCTATTTATGCCTTAAAAGATGGCGGTACGAAAAAACAGGAGATTGAGCCTGAGAGGCAGAACAGGCAGGTGCTGACAGATGAGCAGATTTTGCAGCTTGATCACATGGGCAGAAAGATCGAAGAACATTTCGGCTGCCCCCAGGACATCGAATGGTGCCTGGCTGATGATACATTTTATATTGTCCAGAGCCGGCCAATCACTACTTTATACCCCATCCCCGAAGCGAATGATGAAGAAAATCACGTCTATGTATCTGTCGGTCATAACCAGATGATGACCGATGCTATGAAACCACTGGGATTGTCTTTTTTCCTGTTAACGACTCCTGCACCAATGCGTAAAGCCGGCGGAAGGTTGTTTGTTGATGTCACACATCAACTCACTTCGGCTGACAGCAGAAAAAAGTTAATAGAAACCTTTGGAAAATCCGATCCTCTCATAAAAGACGCACTCATGACCATCGCAGAGAGAAAAGATTTTATAAAATCGTCACCGGATGATAAACAGGTGCCGGGTCCCGGTAATAGCAATAAAGGCATTATGATAGAACCGGAAAAACCTGAGTTCTGGGAATCAAGCTTCATCAAAAAGCAAGAAATGTGGGGCTTTGAGCCATCCAATTCTGCCGTATTGACAAAGGATTTTTTTATCCAAAAATCAGTAAAAAATATTCTTATTCCCGGGATTGGTTACGGAAGGAACGGGCAAATTTTCAGAGACAATGGAATAACTGTAACAGGGATTGAGATATCAAAAACCGCTATTGAAATGGCGGGAAAACATTACGGAACAGATATGGCTATTTATCATGGTTCCGTAACGGATATGCCATTTGATAACTGCCGGTATGACGGAATATTTTGCTATGCCCTGATTCATTTATTGGACAGCAGCGAAAGGGAGAAACTCATCAGTGACTGCTATAATCAACTGGCAGATAATGGCTACATGGTTTTTGCAGTCGTTTCGAAAGAAGCAGCTATCTACAGGGAAGGCAAATTTGTCAGCAAGGATCGTTATGAAATATTCGATGGAGTGAAAATGTTTTTTTATGACAGAGAATCAATCCATGCAGAGTTTGGTAAAGCCGGATTGTTTGAAATCACAGAAGTTATTGAGAAATTTCCATTCTTTTTAATTAAATGCAGGAAAAGCGGTAACAGGACAATTGTAATGAGTCCCGGTAAAAACAATAAAGGTATGTCGTCTTCGGATTTTCAAGGACCAATCGAAAATGATCCGACAATCGTTTCTGATTTGATTAAGAATAGTCAAACATCGATAGAAGAATTAAAACAAAACATCCGGATGAAATCAGGATCGGATTTATTTGATTTTATTCTGGAAGATATCCGGCAATTAAAGAAGATTTTATTTGACCCGCAAAGTCTGGGGGTGATTATGGCTGCGATGGATGCTTCATCATGGATCAATGAAAAAATGAACAGGTGGTCAGGTGAAAAAAACGCAGCAGACACGCTTTCTCAATCTGTACCAAACAATATTACTTCGGAAATGGGTCTGGCTCTATTGGATGTCGCAGATGTGATTCGTCCTTATCCGGAAATAATTGATTATTTACAACATGTAAAAGATGATAACTTTTTGGATGAACTTATTAAATTTGATGGCGGACAGGAAACCCGGGACGCTATCTATGATTATCTCGGCAAATATGGAATGAGATGCAGCGGAGAAATCGATATTACTAAAACTCGTTGGAGCGAAAAACCGGCGACACTTGTCCCCATGATTCTCAGTAACATCAAAAACTTTGAGCCTCATGCCGGCAGTCGGAAATTTGAGCAGGGGCGGCAGGAAGCTTTGAAAAAAGAACAGGAGTTATTAGATCGATTGAAGCAATTACCGGGTAGTAAACGCAAAGTCAGACAGACAAAACGAATGATCAGCCTGCTTCGGAATTTCATCGGTTATCGTGAATATCCGAAATACGGCATGATTAATCGCTACTTCGTTTATAAGCAGGCTTTACTGAAAGAAGCCGAACAACTCGTACAGGCCAGGGTTATTCATGAAAAAGAAGATATATACTATCTCACTTTTGAAGAACTTCGCGAAGTCGTACGCACAAATAAAGTGGATTACCAGATCATCGGCAAAAGAAAAGACGAGTACAAATTATATGAAAAACTGACTTCCCCACGTGTTATCACGTCTGATGGTGAAATCATTGCAGGTGATTACAAACGAGGAAATCTTCCGGCGGAAGCTATTGCAGGTCTGCCTGTTTCTTCCGGAGTTATAGAGGGACGGGCACGTGTCATATTAAACCTGGAAGATGCTTTTCTAGAAGATGGAGATATATTAGTCACCTCCTTTACTGACCCAAGCTGGACAACATTGTTTGTATCCATAAAAGGTCTGGTCACCGAAGTTGGCGGACTGATGACCCATGGAGCAGTTATCGCACGTGAATATGGCTTACCGGCAGTTGTCGGAGTAGAAAATGCCACCAGCCTGATCGATGACGGACAGAGAATCCGGGTTAATGGAACGGAAGGCTATGTAGAAATTCTGTGAAATGGGGAATTACTGACCTGAGCATAAGCCTGACATAATATAAAAAAGTAATAATAATCAATTATGGTTGAGACAATAAAAATTTACAACAAGTAACATGGGAAGAAATAGGTTATTCTGGCCCATCCCCGCGAAAATTACATGGAAAGCCTTAAAGAACTTGATGAAAACAGCCTGGAGTTTTTCAGTAATCTGGATAAATTAAAGGAAATGTTATATAATATGAATTATAACATTTTAGAGAGGCAGGGAAAATTAATGAAAAAATTATTAATAATTACAATTTTTATTACAGGATTAATTATCATTTCAGGTTGTTCTGATTCTTCTATTATTAATAATCAGACTAATAATACCAGGGGGCAGTTAATTAGAAGTGAGCTGGTTAAATCAGGAACAGAAAATGAACATAAAAATTTTGTTAACAATTTAAGAGATGATATAATTTATGGAAATTACTTCGGAGGAGGATTACGGGGACAGGCCATTAAGGAGTCTATCAACAAACTCCATTCAGACAGTCTGATTACCAGTGAAATTCGCTGGTATGATATGGTCGTAGTCCACTATACTTCTCAGGATGCAAATGGAAATCCATTACAGCTTTCAGGCTTATTAATAATACCTGAAAACATCTCTGGAAATGGCCTGTCAGTTCCAATTCTGGCCTTTCAACATGCAACTCAGTTACAGGCAGATAAAGCCCCCTCAAAAGACTGGACAGACCCTCAGGTACTATTTGGTATCACCTATTGTTTAACCAGTGGTTATGCAGTGGCAATGGCAGATTATCCCGGTCTTGGAGACAGCACGACATTTCATCCTTATGTACATAGATCTATTTCTTATTCTGTTGTGGATATAATAAGGGTGGCAAGAAACTATCTCTCAGGCAGTAACAGCCAGAATGCTCAATGGAATAATCAGCTTTTTCTCATGGGTTATTCGGAAGGTGGATATATTACAATGGCAGCAGCTAAAGAAATTCAGGATAATCACAGTAATGAATTTACAGTAGCAGCAGCTGCTCCTATGGCAGGACCTTACTATCTATCCGGCGTTATGAGAGAATTAATGCTGAAAACCCTTCCCTATGGTGATCCTTATTTTCTGCCATATATTATTTTAGGATATAGAAGTGTATATGGAGATCAATATTTCGGCCCATCTTTTGCAATGAAATCACCTTATGACCGAATCTTACCTCCTCTTTTTGACGGGAAGCAGGATTCCGAAACGATAAATGCCGCTATGCCTGATGTTCCACGGGATATTCTGACTGATAACTATATCGGCCTGTTAGAAGATACTGACAGTGAACTATGTGGCTTACTGAAGCAAAATGATTTATGGAACTGGACTCCTGCGATGCATATGAAACTCTTCCATGACCCTGAAGATGACAGAGTTCCCTATGAAAACTCACAGACTGCATATAATCAATTTATACAAAATGGTGCACCCTATGTTGAATTACAGAATTTAAATCATGTTCCTATTCCCCATAAAAGCATTCATGCAGATGCAGCTCTGACGGGTTTTATAGAGGGAATTATATATCTCAATAATTATAAAAATCAGTAAAAGAAGAACGGAAGGTAAGAAGCTATGAACGATTTATATAAAAGTCCTAAATATTATGAAATTGCCTTTTCTTTTCGAAATATTCCATCTGAAGTTGATATATTCGAAGAAACTATAAAAAAATTCTCTCATA